>Ga0209628_10002855_pt1 | contig 11915 bp, 11 predicted proteins | sample TergutCu122P4_FD_187285 | JGI IMG/M metagenome (GOLD analysis project Ga0209628, IMG submission 187285) | Cubitermes ugandensis P4 segment gut microbial communities from Kakamega Forest, Kenya - Cu122 P4 (SPAdes) (version 2) | ecosystem: Host-associated > Arthropoda: Insects > Digestive system...
AAAGAGGTAGTTTTCTGTCTTTTTCTGTCTTTCTTGACCTGTTTTACTTTGATTGAAAGTGTTGTAAATCAGTCAGTTTGCTTTGATTTGCTCAAAGTTGCTTTTGGATAATAACTTTGCTAAAAAAAATATTTATTTGTTAAATTTTTAAACCTTTTGAATTTATGTTACAAAAAAAGTTCTTTGTTTTTCCGTTGATTGTTGCGGTTTTAGCGTTTATTATTCAAGTAGTTGATAAAGTATTGAGTCCTTATATGCCGCCGACTCCTAATAATGGATTTTGTTGGATTGCGTTTCAGGCTTGGGCTGTTTACTTTTTTGCCGGTTGCAATATCCAAGGCGGAATAAAAGCGCTATTGGGTTACGCAATAGGGATTTCGGCATCCATGCTGATTATCACTTTTGCCGGCTGGTTTACTTTGCTGGGATTCTTTGCTGTGCCTTTGGCGGTAGGGATTGTTGCCGGTTGTTTGATTTGCTTTGAAAAAACAACATGGTTAAGTCTTATTCCTGCCATGTTTATCGGGTCGGGCGCGTTTTTTGCTTTTATAAGCTACATTCCAAATGCAACGTTTGCTAACGCAGCCATTACAGAGATGGTCTATTGCATACTTGGTCTTACTTTTGGAGTAATTACCATTGCTCTAAGAACAGCTTTTGAAAAAAAGGGTAAAAAATAACCGTTATGACTTCTGCAAGTATTAAAACTTATGCCTACGGATTAGCCGATGTGAAGGCTTATCTTTTCGTTTCTCTTTTTGTTATTGGCAATTTGTTATTGCCGCAAGCATGCCACTTGTTGCCTCAGGGGGGGATGGTTTGGTTGCCTATTTATTTTTTTACGCTCATTGCCGCTTATAAATATGGATTGTCGGTTGGCCTGTTGACAGCAACGCTTTCTCCTTTAGCCAACCATTTTTTATTTGGTATGCCGACAGCCGGAATGTTACCAATTATCTTAGTTAAATCCATATTATTAGCAATTGCCGCTTCTGTGGTATCTAAAAAAAGCGGGATAGTTTCTCTTTCGGCCATTCTGATGGTTATCTTGTGCTATCAGTTTGTTGGAACTTTGATAGAATGGGCAATCGTTCAAGATTTTCGTGTTGCGGTTCAGGATTTCCGCATAGGCATTCCGGGCATGTTGTTTCAATTATTTGCCGGCTACGGGTTACTTAAATTAATTGCCAAAAGATGAATAACTGAATAATTGAATAACTGATTTCAACTATTCAGTTATTCAATTATTCAATTATTCAGTTATTCAATTATTCAATATGTCCTCAAAATCTTTTAAAGAAGTCTGGGAGCGTTTCGACAATATTCAATTCAACGAAAAATTCGATTTGATTGTTGCTATCGCGAGTGGAGGTATGATTCCCGCAGCTATTTTATACAAACGCTTAGGCATAGAAGTTCAATTGTTAAAAATTAATTTTCGGGATACGAATCAAAAACCGAAATACGAATCGCCTAAATTAATTGCTCCGGTTGATTTTGAATTTAAGGATAAAACAATATTACTTGTAGACGACAGGGTAAAGACCGGAAGCACTTTGAATTATGCTAAATCTCTTTTGGAAAGAGAAGCTAAAACGGTCAAAACTTTTGCGGTCAATGGTAATGCCGACTATTTTTTATATAACGAAGATTGCTTTAAATTTCCATGGGTAATGTAGCATACATTTTTGAGTGCGTCATGTCTTTATTATACTTGATTGCTTCCTATATTTTGCTTTTTACAAAACTTTTAGAAGGTTGGTTTTTCAATAACAGTTCCCTCCGGATGGCATTGGGAATCCTGCTTGCGATGTATGGTTTTTTTCGGGTTTACAGAGCTATCAGAAAGTTTTTAGAAAAAAACTGATTGATAACACTAAATAACTTTAAAATAGTGTTATGATAACGTAAATATGTCAGGAAAAATTCGTTATTTTGCACATCGAATGGATTATATTTTTTTTTTATGAAAAGATATGTTTTAAATTTGTTATCGTTGGTATTGTTGTTGGGTATCTGTTCCTGTAATAATAACGGGAAAAAACCATACGCCAAATGGCAGGACACAATCACCACAGGCGTGATTCCCATTGCATGCGACCAATGTTTTCAGCCTATTATTCAAGCTGAAATTGATGTTTTTGAATCGATTTACGACAAGGCGGGAATCGTCCCGATTTATACCGATGAAGTGGATGCAATTCAACTACTGCTCAACGACAGCGTCCGTCTTGCAGTCATAGCAAGGCCTTTAACTAATGAAGAAAAATCCATCCTTGCAAGTAAAAAAATGCCGGCAAGGGAATTGATAATTGCAATAGATGCCGTTGCATTGATTGTCAATAAAGAAAATACCGATTCAATTATTGGTATGCCAAACTTGAAAAAAATATTAACAGGAGAAATCACAGAATGGAAACAGTTAAACCCCAAATCCAAACTGGGGAAAATTGATGTCGTATTTGATAATCAAAACTCAAGTACCGTAAGATACGCAATAGATTCTATTTGTAGAGAACAAAAATTATCGGAAAATCTGTATGCACAAAAAAACAATCCGGAAGTGATTGAAATGGTTTCAAAAGTACCCGGAGCGCTCGGAATTATCGGAGTTAACTGGATAAGTAATGAAAAAGACAGTACCAATTTGAGTTTTAGCGATAAAATCAAAGTTCTGGCTGTGGGGCCTTATGCAAATTCGGATGAATATAACAGTTATAAGCCATATCAGGCTTATATTGCACGAAAAAATTATCCAATGACAAGATATGTCTATATTATATTATCTGACCCGAAAAGCGGGCTATCTTCCGGATTCGCAACATTTTTAGCCAGCGATAGAGGTCAGCGGATCATTTTGAAATCAGGTATAGTGCCGGCAACACAACCTATAAATATCGTAAACGTGAGTGATAAATATCCTAAATAAAAACAAAATAAAAAATATGAATATGAAAACGAACCGGAAAAAAATACAGCTAACCGCAGGAAGTGTTTTTTTAAGTATGATGAGCCTGCTTGCATCAAGCAATGAAAAAGGAATTGAGTATTATCGTGCGGAATTGTATGATGCCGCAAAAATTTATTTTGAAAATCAAATCAAACGAAATGACGGAATAAGTTTAGCGGAAAGTTATTACTATTTAGGAGAGTGTTATGCCGCTACCGAAAAATTAGATTCCGCATCTTATTTTTATCAAAAAGCGATTCAAACCAATCCGGAATATCCATATTCATATATCGGCGAGGGTAAATTATCTCTGATGAAAGAAAATATAACTTCGGCTAATGATTTGTTTAAAAAAGCGATTGGCTTCGCGAAAAAAGACCCCGCCATACATACGGCTGTGGCTGAGGCATATATTGGAGTTAAACAATACGAAAAAGCAGAAGAAGTATTGGAAAAAGCGCGAAGCATCAAAAAGAATTTTTCGGGAATTTATGTTGCCGAAGGAGATATGTTAATGTCGCAGGGAAAAACCGGCGAGGCTTGTGCCCGATATGAAAACGCCATCCTGTTCGACGCTAAAGATAAAGTCGCCTATCTGAAATTGGCTCGTGTATATAAAACCATCAATCCTGATTTGGCGCTCGAAAATTTAAACCGACTGCTAACTATCGACCCTGAATATATTCCTGCTTTTGCAGAATTGGGTGATACTTATTATCAAAAAAATAACTATAACAAAGCGATTGAAGCATACAATAAATTTATTGAAATACCGGGGATATCCATCCAGCAACAAATAAATTATGCTTTTCTGCTTTATTACACAAAAGATTATACAAAATCATTAGCCGAAGTCAATGCGGCTTTAGCAAAAGACCCCAAAAACTTAGTTATGCGCCGGTTACAAATATACAATAATTATGAATTGGAAGCATACAGTTTAGGATTGGAAGTAGCCGAAAATTTCATAAAAACAGTTCCTGAAAATGATTTAATCGTATTGGATTATGTGTATTACGGACGTTTATTAGAAAAAAATAATGCTACAAAAAAAGCGATTGAGGCATTTAATAAAGCCATCAGCAAGGATAAAGATGGAAAGCAAACAGACATTTATAAAGATTTGGCAATTGCATACGAAAAGGATGAGGATTTTAACAATTCGATTATTTTTTATAAAAAATTCATAGAAACTGATAAGAACGCTACTTTGCTGGATATTTACAACTTTGGCCGTACTTGTTATAACGCCGGTAATCAAAAAAATGAAACTCAATCAGTTGCCGACAGTCTGACCCGTAGAAATTATCTTTTGCTGGCCGATTCGATTTTTACACAAGTGATAGAAAGGTCTCCGGATTCTTATTTGGGATATATATGGAGGGCGCATACGAATGCAAGTCTTGACCCGGAAGTTACTCTTGGACTGGCAAAACCGTTTTATGAACAAGCGGCAAACAAATTGGAGGCTGTTGCGGAAGGCGCATCCAGAAATCGAAATCTTATAGATTGTTACAGATATTTAGGTTATTATTATTATTTGCAAAAAGATTATTGTACGTGTAAAGGATATTTCCAAAAAATACTGGCTCTTGACCCGGAAAATGCAGTTGCAAAACAATTGTTAGACGATGATGCCATCAAAAAAATAAAGTGTAATTAAGGTTTTTTGTTGGAGGTAATCAGTTTTTATATTGAGGAAGAGTTAATTTCTTCTATATACTTTAAAACATCTTCCCGCCCTTTTTTATGCTCGGAAGATGTAATGAAAACCGGAGGGAGTTCTTCCCATGTTTCCAACAATTTAGTTTTGTAAATTTCAAGATTAGCATTTAATTTTCCTGCCGAAATCTTATCGGTTTTAGTGAAGACAATAGCAAAAGGGATTCCGCTTTCTCCTAATTTTTCCATGAACTCCAAATCTATTTTTTGAGGCTCATGCCGGCAGTCGAGCAAAACGAACAGGCAGGTCAATTCTTCTCTTTTATCTAAATAGTGATAGATGATTTGCTGTATTTTTTCGCGCCCCTTTTTCCCTCGCTGGGCATAGCCATAACCGGGTAAATCAACTAAATACCATTCATTGTTGATAATAAAATGATTGATTAACTGGGTTTTTCCCGGAGTTGAAGAGGTTATGGCCAAACCTTTTTTTCCGGTTAACATATTGATAAGTGAAGATTTTCCCACGTTCGACCGGCCAATGAAAGCATATTCGGGTTTCCCATCGTGTGGACATTTGCTTACATCCGTATTGCTGATAAGAAATTCTGCGGATTTTATATTCATGAGATTTTTGTTTGAGTTTGTGTATGAGGGAATAATAATGAACTGTCGCCATAGCTCAGGAAACGGAAATCATGACTGAGCGCATAATCGTAAATGTTTTTCCATTGATCTCCAACGAAAGCCGAAATCAACAGCAATAACGTACTTTTAGGCTGGTGAAAATTAGTAATCATTCCGGTTACGATGTTAAACCGGTATCCGGGAACTATCATCATTTGAGTGTGGGCGGTAAGGCTATTCAAATGATTTTGGTTAAAATACCGGAGTAGAATATTCAGGGCTTCGCTTACCGGCATCCGGTTGTTTGCTGCATTATACGGCATCCATTGCGTAACTTCCATATCCTGAACCAAAACATTGGGATTATGCGATACAAGTACTCCGATATAATATAAACTTTCCAAAGTACGGACAGAAGTTGTTCCGACTGCAAAAATATTTCCCAAATTATCCAACACTTTTTCTACGGTAGATTTTTTTACCGTAATACACTCCGCGTGCATGACATGCTCTTCGATTGTTTCGGTCTTTACCGGTTTGAAAGTTCCTGCGCCGACATGTAAAGTCAATTCTTCAAAATCAATATTTTTTTCCGATAAAGAGTCAAAGACATCTTTTGTGAAATGCAGTCCTGCGGTTGGCGCTGCTACCGACCCTTTTATCTTTGAATAAACCGTTTGATAAGTCTGATTATCACTTTCTTCTGTTTTCCTGTTCAAATAAGGAGGTATGGGCAATTCTCCACAAGTTTCCAAAATTTCCGCAAAACTAAGGTTTGGATTATCCCATTCAAAACGTACCCAATGCGTATCCCCATAACTCTCCAACCTCTCCGCCGTGCATCGTACACCGTACACCGCACACTCCAATTTTCCACTCTTCCATTTCTTCAAATTACCTATCATACAAAGCCATACACAGCTTCGATTTTGAATAAAAACCTGCGCATAGTCGGCCGGTTCTTTCGGTTCCAAGCAAAAAATTTCGATTTGAGCGCCCGTTTCTTTTTGAAAAATCAAACGCGCCTGAATCACTTTCGTGTTATTAAATATCAACAAGGAATTTTCGGGAAGATAATCGTTCAGCTGTTTGAACCGGCTTTCCTCTATTTTGTTATTCCTGTATATTAACAACTTAGATTCATCCCTTTGAGGAAGAGGATATTTGGCTATTTTTTCGTCCGGAAGCGTATAATCATACGTCTTGATATTGATATTTTTTTTTGTCAAGCCTTTTATAATAATCTCAGCCGCCTGTTGCGATGCCTTCGGTTGTCCTAAAATATCAATTACTTCATTATAATGATGCAACATTTCACTGCGATATGATACGTTATTGATTAGCTCATGCAGTTCATCAGCTATTGTTTTTTCGGAAAAGTGTTTTCCGAAAAGTTCTTTTACCACTGTTTTTCCGGCAATCAAATTGACTAATGAAATATATTTTACAGAAAAGAAATGTTTAAAAACGAAAGAAGAAATATGTTTCAGAGGGACTTTATAACAAACAGCCTGCGGAATTTTTAACAATGCAGTTTCTAAAGTAGCGGTACCGGAAGTAACCAAAGCCGCATACGATTGTTGCAACAACCGGTATGTTTGTCCGAATACAATATTTACAGTTGTGTTTTTCAGAAAAGATAGATAATAAGCCATATCTATTCCCGGAGCTCCAGCGATTATGGCCTGATAATCAGGAAACTTGGAAACAATCGAAATCATGGTTGGCAAGTTATCTTTGATTTCCTGTTTACGGCTTCCTGCCACCAGTGCGATGACCGGTTTTTCCGGTAATTGGTTTATACGAATAAATTCTTCAAAGGTTTCTCCGGCATAATCTCTGTTGGATATGGCATCGACAGTGGGATTTCCCACATAATCAACTTTACAGTCGTATTTTTTGTAAAATTCAACTTCAAAGGGCAAAATCGAAAGCATTTTGTCGACATATTTCCGTATGCTTTTAATCCGGTATTTTTTCCATGCCCAGATTTTAGGAGAGATATAGTAGTAAACAGGGATACGGAGAATTGTTTTTACATATTTGGCTATTTTCAGATTAAACCCCGGATAATCAATTAAAATGACCCCATCGGGATTATACTGTTCAATATCCTGTTTACATAAATTCATGTTTCTGAATATGGTACGCAAATTTAACAGCACAGGAATAAAACCCATATAAGCCATTTCTCTGTAATGCCTGACTAAAACGCCTCCGACATTTTGCATCAAATCTCCTCCAAAGAAACGAAAATCAGCCTCCCGGTCTAAATTTTTCAGGGATTTCATCAAATTGGAAGCATGTAAATCGCCGGAAGCCTCTCCTGCTATCAAATAGTATTTCATACGGTAGTTTTTTCCCAGTGTTTGAGTTGAGCCACTATATGATAAGCCGTTAAATCAATTTTACATGGAACGACCGATACATAAGCATTCGCCAAAGCCCATTCGTCTGTGTTTTCGTCGTCGGGGCTAAAATTTTCGAATACGCCGGTTAACCAGTAAACGTCTTTTCCTAAGGCATCTTTTGATTTCAGGAACTCAGAAACCCATCGTCCCGGAGTTTGAGAACAGATTTTCATACCTTTAATATCTTCTCTGTCGGGTACATTTACGTTCAGGCAAACGCCTTCGGGCAAACTTTCTTTCAGTATTTTTTCGGCCACAATCCGGGCATATTTGGCCGCTTCAGAAAAATTTGCATTCGGAGAATGATTCGCGAGAGAAATTCCAAACGAGGGAATATCGAAAATGCAACCTTCAAGAGCTGCTCCCATAGTTCCTGAATATACAACACATATTGCGGCATTCGAACCATGGTTAATTCCTGAAATAACCAAATCGGGTTTTCGGTCTAAAATTTCATTGATAGCCAGTTTCACACAATCAACAGGAGTTCCGGTGCATGAATAAACCGTCAGATTATCTTCCCGTTTCAGTTGAAAAACCCTTAAAGGAATATAGGGTGTAATAGCGCTCGACATACCGGAACGTGCGCTATCCGGCGCCAAAACGACGATTTCGCCAAGAGACTTTATTGCTTCAATCAAACTCAAAATACCCTTAGAATGAACGCCATCATCGTTAGTAATTAAAATCAGGGGTTTCTTATTATTGTTGTACTCCATGTTAAAATAAGTATTTCGTTACATAATTTTTCAAAATAATTTAATTAAGATTACAGACATGCTTTATCCATAATTTCGAATAATTCCGGAAGTGTTTCAGCCCTCAACATGGCTATCCGTGTTGGTTTGAAATCGGGAATCCCTTTGAACAATGGCGTAACTGCCAAATGCCGGCGGATATGCAGAATACCACGGCGTTCGTCTAAACGCTCCACACTTTGCAGAATTTGCTTTTTCAGCACATTTAGATACCAGTTCGCAGGTTTTTTTTGCAACAATTCTCCTTTGTTCAAATAATGTTTTACTTCTTCAAATATCCAGGGGCAACCGATACTCCCTCTTCCAATCATAACCGCGTCCACACCATATTTATCAAAGGCCTGTTTACATTTTATGGCAGAAGTAATATCTCCGTTGCCAATAATAGGAATGTTCATTCGCGGGTTATTTTTTACTTCTCCAATTAGCGTCCAGTCGGCTTCTCCCGTATACATTTGGGCGCGGGTACGGCCATGAATCGTCAAGGCTGCAATACCGCAATCCTGCAATTTTTCCGCAAGGTTTACAATAATTTTCGAGTCATTATCCCAGCCCAGTCGGGTTTTAACCGTAACGGGGATTTTCACGGCATCCACTACAGTTTTGGTAATTTTCAGCATCCATTCGGGATTACGCAACATTCCCGCTCCGGCGCCTTTCCCAGCAACTTTTTTCACAGGGCAACCAAAATTAATATCCAGAATATCAGGTTTTGCTTCTTCGCAAATTTTAGCCGCTTCGGCCATGGTATCTGCATCTTTCCCGTAAATTTGAATGGCAACAGGACGCTCTTCATCAGCCACTTCCAATTTTGCTTTTGTCTTGTTAACATGACGTATCAACGCATCGCTCGAAACAAATTCGGAATATACCATATCCGCTCCGAATTGTTTACACATCAATCGGAAAGCAATATCGGTTACATCTTCCATCGGAGCAAGAAAAACGGGGTATTTACTTGTGAACGGGTCTTTACAAAAGCATGCCATTCGCCACTTCTCTTGATTGGGTCAAACCTTGCAGTTCGGCTACAATTTTCAGTCCAAAATCAAAGGCGAATGCGGGACCTTTCCCTGTAATAACCTTACCATCTTGAACAATGCTGTTTTCACTTACGCTTGCTCCTTTCAGCCTTGATTCAAAGCTTGGATAACAAGTTGCTTTTTTACCTTTCAAAATATTCAATCCTCCGAAAACAAGAGGAGCAGCACAAATGGCAGCCAAATATTTTTCTTCGGCAAAATATTTGAGAATTAATTCTTTAAGGTATATATGAGCATCTAAATTATATGCTCCCGGAGTTCCTCCGGGTAATACAAGCATAATGCCTTCATCGAAATCGACTTCTTCAAAGAGTTTATCGGCACGAACAGCGATTCCATGAGCGCCTTCTACAAGATAATTTCCTGTTATGGAAACAGTAATGGCTTCAATTTCTCCCCGCAGAAGCACATCTGTTGTTGCAACTGCTTCAATTTCTTCAAAACCTGTTGCTAAAAAAATAAATACTTTTTTCATTTGCAAAAAGATAACTTTTATTTCATTTGCAAATGTACAAAAAATTTTGCTTCAACCTTCTAAAAAACAATTTTTTACCCCAAAGGAAAGTATAAATGGGTAACGATATAGAAACGAGCGAACTGCTTTTGATTGCTTCGTTTTTCCATTGTTTCAAATAACTCACTTATTCATTTGCAAAGGTAACACAAACTAAAAGAATTTACCCAATCTTCGTTGAACAAATTTTGTTCAATAGAAAGATTGTTTTGATAATGAACAAAACTTTGATTAAAATATTTCGAGTTTTCTGCTTTCCTCATGCTTGCCAAAGGTTCAAATTATCTAATAATTTATTTCATCATTGACTCCAACTCTCCCGCCAATTCTCTTGATTCCAATCGCATGATACTCTCTTCCGAACTCCCGTAACTCAAAAGATTAATGCTCCCGTACCAAACAAGACGATTGTCTATAAGAATAAATTTTTGATGAATATTCGCTTTTTGAACAACCTTGACAAACGATTGTAAATATCCGATACACTCTTTTATCCGTTCCGGTTCTTTGTATGATTCTGCCGGACGAGTAAAAACGGTAACTGAAACGCCCATTTTTAACGGTTCCTTCAACCATTCGAGAATTACATCTATTCGCTTTTTTCGTAAATAGGGGCTGACAATCAGGATTTCTTTTCTCGCTTCAACAAAATCGTTTTTCATGACAGAGACAAAACTATTTGCATCATAAATCATATTGATTTTATCCGGTAGGTTGTGAACGGATAATGTTTTGTAACCTATTTGTGCATAACTGTTAAGGCGTTTGTGATACATCCGTTCTAATACAGGAACGTGAATATCCACGTAATCATAAATCATTACATCCTGCTTGCCGGGGTATTCCCTGTGTAACCGTCCGGCATATTGGGCTAAAGTCCCTTTCCAAGCAATGGGCGAGGCGAGAAACAGCGTGTCTAAACGAGGGTAATCGAAACCTTCGCCGACATATTTTCCTGTGGCAATGATAATCAGTTTTTCTTCCTGCGGAATGTTCGCCAATGATTCCATCATCTTTGCTTTTACTTTCACTGAATCTGCCCCGACAAGTGTAATAATATGTGCATTCGTTTGATTTTTAATCAATTCGGATAATCGTATGACGTGTTCCTTGCGCTGAGTAAGGATAATGGGTGTCCGGTTATTCTTTACTGCTTCAAGAATATCAGTAACAATCTGTTGATTACGAAATTCGTCTTCGGCAATGGCGGTATATATTTTGGTAATATGCCAATCGGCTTCGTTTTGCGAGAAGGGCTTTTTGAATCCAGTAAAACAAGGGATTAGATAGTGTTCAAAATTTCGTTTATTTGCCTGTGATTTGGCATCAACGGAATAGCGTATTACCCCACATTGCATAAAGATTATCGGGTGTTGTCCGTCTTGACGTGCAGGGGTTGCTGTCAATCCATAAACATAATGAGCATTTACTGCACCAAGAACTTTTTCGTAATTGACGGAAGGAACGTGATGACATTCGTCAACAATTACCATACCGTAGTTTTTTACAATATCATCTACTTCATTATCACGGATTAAACTCTGTACGAGTGCAATATCTATAATGCTTGATGAGGTATTTTTGCCGGAACCTATTTGCCCGATAAGCGACCTTCGTGCTTTCGTGCCTTCGCCCCTTCGTGCTTTTCCGATTATTTCCGGTAAAGTTTCGTTTATCTCAAGAAACTGTTCCAACGATTTTTTCCATTGGTCGAATAATGTTTGCAAATGGACTAATATCAGCGTATTGCATTTCTTTTCGGCAATGAGCGATGCACCGATAACGGTTTTCCCGAAAGCGGTGGGAACGGAAAGTACGCCGTTTTCATGTTGAAGTAAAGCATCGGCTGCCGACTGCTGTTCTTCACGAAGTATGCCTTTGAAATTTACGTTAATTTCCCTGCCGTTATTTCGCTTATCCTCAAATATATAATTGACATTTGAGATTTCG
>Ga0209628_10002856_pt1 | contig 11913 bp, 9 predicted proteins | sample TergutCu122P4_FD_187285 | JGI IMG/M metagenome (GOLD analysis project Ga0209628, IMG submission 187285) | Cubitermes ugandensis P4 segment gut microbial communities from Kakamega Forest, Kenya - Cu122 P4 (SPAdes) (version 2) | ecosystem: Host-associated > Arthropoda: Insects > Digestive system >...
TAGCGCAATTTTTGAATGGAAAGATTAAGTTTACCGATATTCCGAAAATTATTGAAAAAGCCTTACACAATGTTCCTTTTTCAAAGCCGAAAACGATAAAAGAGTATTTGGAAGTGGACGAGATTGTTAAGGAGAGTTTGATTTTTCATTAAGCCGAAAATAACATTAAAGCGTAAAATTTAAAATAGAAACGTTATTTTCGCGCCGAAAAATCTTTTTATAAAAAAATGAACATCGCAATCATCCTCGCTGCCGGAACCGGAAAAAGAATGGAAACTATTTGTCCCAAGCAATTTATGATAGTTTCCGGTAAAACAATATTAGAACATTCCATTGATGCATTTGAAAAAAACGTAGGAATTGATGAAATTGCCGTTGTTTTACATGAAGATTATATTTGTGAATTTCAACGTTTTATACAAAAAAACAACTGGAAAAAAGTAAAAAAAATAGTGTGCGGCGGAAAAGAACGACATGATTCCGCACTTGCCGCCATAAATGCTTATCCACAATTTTACGATGACAATCTTATTTTTCATGATGCCGCCCGACCATTAGTAAGCGCCCGAATTATTAATGATGTTATTAATGCGTTGGAACTGTATAACGCTGTTACTGTTGCCATTCCTGCTACAGATACGATTTATCAGGTGGATGATTCGCAACGTTTCGTTACAAATATTCCTGACCGTACTTTTTTACAACGAGCACAAACTCCACAAGCGTTTAAAGCAAAAACGATTCGAAAAGGATATGAGATTGCACTGAAAGACCCTGATTTTCAACCTACTGATGATTGTGGTGTTGTAGTTAAATATCTCCCCGAAGAAAAAATATGTATAGTTCGCGGCGAAGAAAAAAATATGAAAATTACTTACCATGAAGATGTTTTTTTGATGGAAAACCTTTTTACTTTGCAGTAAAACACTATTTTCGCGCCCGAAAAAAACAACAATCATCACATTATCTAATTATCTAATAAAAAAATTATGTTTGAAAGTTTAAGTTCCAAATTAGAACGCGCATTTAAAGTATTAAAAGGACAAGGCTACATTACCGAAATTAATGTGGCGGAAACGATGAAAGAGGTTAGGAAAGCCTTGTTGGATGCGGACGTTAATTATAAAATTGCCAAAGAATTTACCGATGAGGTTAAGAAAAAAGCGTTGGGGCAAAACGTGTTAAAAGCGGTTTCGCCCAGCCAGCTCATGGTGAAAATTACTTACGATGCGTTGATTGAACTCATGGGACGCGAGGCAGTGGATATTAATGTGAAATCGAATCCATCCGTTATTTTAATGGCAGGTTTGCAAGGTTCCGGTAAAACAACGCACGCGGCGAAATTGGCTAAAATGTTGAAAACCAAACGTGGAAAACATCCGCTGTTGGTTGCCTGTGATGTGTATCGTCCGGCGGCTATTGACCAGTTGAAAGTTCTTGGTGAACAGGTTGAAGTACAGGTTTTTACAGATGAAAATTCTAAAAAACCGGTGGATATTGCCAAACGCGCCGTGCAACACGCCAAAGATTGGGGGCATAATGTGGTAATTATTGATACTGCCGGACGCCTCGCTATTGACCAGGAAATGATGGACGAAATCGGCAATATCAAAAACGCCGTTAACCCTCATGAAATTCTGTTTGTGGTGGATGCCATGACCGGTCAGGATGCGGTGAATACGGCGAAAGCATTCAACGACAAACTCAACTTTGATGGCGTAATTCTTACCAAAATGGATGGCGATACGCGCGGCGGAGCTGCGTTAACCATTAAATCGGTGGTGAATAAGCCCATAAAATTCATTGGGGTAGGTGAAAAGATGGATGCTTTGGATGTGTTTCACCCCGACAGATTAGCGGAAAGAATTCTCGGAATGGGAGATATACGCTCGTTTGTGGAAAAAGCACAAGAACAGTTTGACGAAGAAGAAGCGATTAAATTGCAACGCAAATTGGCAAAAAATCAGTTCGATTTTAACGATTTTTTGAGTCAAATAGCACAAATTAAAAAGATGGGGAATATAAAAGATATGATGGGGATGATTCCGGGGGTCGGAAAAGCTATTAAAGATGTTGATATTGACGACAATGCGTTTAAGAGCATCGAAGCCATTATTTTATCCATGACTCCCTACGAACGTTCTAACCCGGATGTTTTGAACGGAAGCCGGAAAAAAAGAATTGCTACCGGTAGCGGCACCGACACGCAAGAAGTGAATAAACTGATTAAACAATTTGACGATATGCGTAAGATGATGCGTATGGTATCGGGCGGAAAAGCAAAAGGATTGTTAAATATGCTGTCTGCACCGGGGGTAAGGTAAAAAAAAACATTATTTTGTTCTATTTTTTCAATTAATATTTCTATTTTCGCGCCCAAATTTAAAAAAATGAGCGAGGATATTTTTCAAGGCTATAAAGGTGATGCGCTGGCTTTACTACAAAAGTACAATGTAAGGGTTTGGGGCGCTGCTGAAGTGAAAACCACACGCGGAGATTTTTCCGGAACTATTTTGCCAAGAGCAGTTTTTGACGACGACAAACACATCGTAATGAAAGTGATAACAGGGTACAATATTGGTATTGACACAGATACAATTACCGATATGAAAGAAACCGGCTATAAAAAAGCAAACTACAAAATTCCGGAAAAAGAGTTTCCAAAAACGCCCGGACTGCCCCAGGTAAAACTGTTGGGAACCGGCGGAACGATTGCTTCCCGATTAGATTACCGAACCGGAGCGGTTATTCCGGCATTTTCGCCGGGAGAACTGTACGGCGCCGTACCCGAATTGGCTTCTATTTGTAACTTGGAAACCGAGAAAATTTTTGCCGTTTTTTCAGAAAATATGGGACCATCGCAGTACGTTGCGTTGGCAAAAAAAATTGGCGAAGAGATTGAAAAAGGAGTGGATGGGATTGTTATCGGTCATGGAACAGATACGCTGCACCATACCGGCGCCGCATTGACTTATATGTGTCAAAATCTGCCTGTTCCCGTAGTTTTAGTAGGATCGCAACGCTCGTCCGACCGCCCCAGCTCTGATGCTGCACTGAACTTGATGCACGCCATGACCGCTGCAGGACACGGAAACATCGCCGAAGTTTTGGTGTGTATGTTCGGTCCAACTTCTGATGAATACGGATTTTTGCACAAAGGTACAAGAGTTCGTAAAATGCACTCCTCCTATCGTTCTACCTTTAGAACCATTGGGGACACACCCGTGGCTAAAATTACAAGAAAAGGTGTAGAGCCGATTCACCCCACTTTTAATCAAAGAAGAAAAGATAGAAACGTAAAAATCATTCCTACTTTTGATGATAGAGTGGCAATGCTATATTATTATCCGGGAATGAAACCGGATATGCTGGATGCTATTACTGACAACGGATATAAAGGGGTTGTGTGGATTGGAACAGGATTGGGACACGTGAATAAAGAAATGTATCCGGCAATAGAGCGTGCCAACAAAGCCGGAGTGCACCAATACATGACGGTGCAAACCATTTGGGGCTATGTGCACATGTTTGTGTATGATACAGGCAGAGACATGATGAAAAAAGGGATTATCCCCTGCGGTAATATGCTCCCCGAAGTGTGCTTTATTAAATTAGGATGGGCATTGGGGCAAACCCACGACCCTGATGAAGTAAAAAAATTGATGCTAACTCCAATTAATGATGATATAACCACCCGTGAACCTTATAATGGATATTTGGTGTATCAAGGGGGGACACCGGAAGTGGAAGAGTTTGTGAGGAAGGTAAGAAAATAGTTCAATAGTTCAATAGTTCAATAGTTCAATGATTTATAACTCGTAACTTTTGAACTTTTAAACTTTTGAACTCTGGAACTAAACGAAATTTTGCCCGAATGGCGGAATAGGTAGACGCGCTACATTCAGGGTGTAGTAACCGAACGGTTGTGCAAGTTCGAGTCTTGTTTCGGGCACAGTAAAAATACTAATGGATTAACATACAATTCGTTAGCATTTTTGTTTATGTGATTTTGTCCTGTTTTTGTCCTTTCATAAGGGAATATATACTAAATTGCTTCTATTGATAAAAGTTTTTCAACTTCAGATTTCAATATAGGAAGATATTTTATTACGATACCCCAAATAATTTTTTTCGGATGACATATATACCGGCTGTAATATGAAAAAATTATGTTTCTTTGCATCCGTAAAAAAATAATAAACCATCATCATTTATCATTATGAAAAACCTCACATTATTAGCCATTTTTTCTTTATTCTTTCTCGTAAGTTGCACCGCGCAAACCACTAAGAATAAAAAAGTAGAACCCATCAAAAACCAAATGCAAGAAGTAATTATCGAAACTACAATGGGCAACATCACGATTGCTCTTTACAACGAAACGCCACTTCATCGCGACAATTTTATTAAATTGGTGAACGAAAATTTCTATGACGGCGTTCTGTTTCACAGGATTATCCAAAACTTTATGATTCAAACCGGAGACCCCGATTCTAAAGAGGCGCTACCCGGACAACGTTTGGGTGTGGGTGGTCCCGGATACACCATTCCTGCGGAAATCGTACCTAATCTTTATCACAAACGCGGCGCTGTTGCCGCAGCACGTTTAAACGACCAACAGAATCCCAAACGCGAATCTTCCGGCTCACAGTTTTATATTGTGGATGGTCCAAACGGAGCCCCCCATTTGAACGGAGCTTATACCATCTTTGGCGAAGTTTTGAAAGGATTTGAAGTGGTTGACCTAATTGCCGCACAAGAAAAAGACAGAGGTGATAGACCCCTTGTGGACATCAAAATTATTACCATGAAATTGGTGAAATAATTTTTACCGCAACCGGTCGGCGCTCCTTATCATCGCCTCATCTTTCATTATCGCTTTTTTGGCTAAATATAACCCCACAGCCGATACAAAACTGATGATAATGACATAGTTGAACTCAAGAACGGCGCCAACATTGCTAATGTTCACTATATAAGCCTCTTGTCTAACAAAAATGAGCGTAGGATAAACGTAAACCATGGTACATATCGCAATCAATATTACCAACATATTTACAGATATTAATTTCAATTGAAGTTTCCGTTTTTTAAACAGAAAAATGGTAATAAATGAAAGTAACGAAGTGGCTATAAGCAAAATCGCGTTTCCTATTGCATGTAAAATCACTGTTTTATTCGAGATTGTTTTTACAACAAAAGCATTGTATTCGAGACACTTATCCCCAGCAATATGGTAGGTTCCAAAAGGGATAAAAAGCAGAATTACCGTAATCAATCCTGCAAAAAATAAGTAAATGGTTTGTTTGCGTTGTATCATAATATTTAAGAAGTTAAGAATTTAAGAAGTTAAGGAGTTAATCTTCGTTCATCACCTCCTCCAACATTTTACCAATTTCTTCCCAGTCGTAGTTTGATTTCACAAATTGGTATCCGTTTTCGGCTATTGTTTTGTAAAAAGATTTGTCGTTCAAGAGTTTAGAAACTGCATCCACATATTCTTCAATTTTATCGCAGACTATAAAATCTTGATAATCTTGATTATTTTGGTGTGCATCATCGAGGGGTTTTCCGGCAAGGGGAGAAGTAACACAAGGCAACTTCATCGCCATGGCTTCCAACAGTTTGTTTTGCAAACCGGTACCTAATCTCATAGGGGCAACAAAAATTTTAGATTGCGCGTAATATTCCGCCATATCATCCACCCAGCCTGTTACGTGGATATTCTCCTCTGCCAGTGCTTTAATGGCAGGAGTGGGCGTAGCGCCACAAATACACAACTGTAAACCCGGAAATTTTTCAACAAGTTTCGGAAAAATATTTTTTACAAGAAACAAAACAGCATCCACATTAGGCGGATAAGACATATTTCCGGCAAAAATCAAATCATATTTTTTCTCCTTTTTAACATAACTAAATCTTTCAAAATCAATTCCATTGGGAATTACCTGTATATATTGTTTCAGAGGATGCGAAATTAAATCGCGGTCAATACTTGTAATGATGGTTTTGTTTGTAAAACAGGAGAAAATATTTTTTTCATAACGTTTTAATGCTTGATATTCATACAAGAAAAGCGTTTTTTTCCAAAAAGGAGCCATTTCATATCTACGTTTCATTCCTACCGACAAGACATCTTGATAATCAATGGTTTTATGACAATCTTTGTGTTTTTTCACATATTCTGCCATTCTAATCATAAAGCAGTAGATGTGGTCGGGATGAATTTTAAAAATGAGTTTTTGAATTTTTCGCTTGGCAAAATTACTGTAAAAAAATCCGCACTGCATAGGCAATCCTTTAAAAAAAGCGCGTAAAATGCCCATAAACTTGCTGAACAGCGATAATTTAAACAAATGAATTTCTTTACAATAAGGTTCAATTTTTTCTAAGGCTTCCGGATGAAGCGCCGTATCTTGCATCGCCACCAAATAGATGTCGTGATATTTCGATAATTCTTTTATTTGATAAAATGCACGCAATTTATCGCCTTTTTCAAGCGGATAGGGAACGCGGGGAAGAAGCACTAACAGTTTCATTATTTCTCTATTCTAATACGGGCGTCAACCGCAGTAATACTTTTAGAAGTTCCTAATAAAGGGTTTAAGTCCATTTCTATAATTTCCGGAGCTATTTGTACTAACGCAGAAACCCGTGCAATAGTATCTGCAAACAAATCTTCGTTTACAGGTTCTTGTTTTCGAACTCCTTTCAGTATTTTATAGCCTCTTAGCAGTTTCATTAACTCCAACGCTTCCTGTTTTCCAACGGGAACTAACGCGGCTTTCACATCTTTCAACACTTCGATAAAAATTCCGCCTAATCCGAATAGAATTTGATGTCCGAATTTTTCCTCTTTCGATGCTCCTACAAATATTTCGGTGCCGTAATACATCGGGCAAATTTCAACAGCATAAGTATCAGGTATTTGAATAAGGCGCTCGAACTCACGAATTACGGTTTCTTCATCTTTAATATTCAAAACCACACCGCCCACATCAGATTTATGGATGGGACCCACGACTTTCATTACTAATGGAAAACCGAATTTCTGGGCAGCCGCGAGGGCATCCCCTACGGTATTCACCTCTATTTCTTGTTTGCGGGTGATTCCGGCGGCATCTAACAACGCACTGATTTCATCCAAACGCAAATATCCGTTTTCGCAATGAGCAATCACTTTTCTAATGGCAACTTCATCAATTTCAGGTATTTCCGGTTGCAGTGGTTGCGGTTTGGGGGTATTTACAATTTTTGCGAGCGCATTTCCAAACACACATTCTTCAGGAAAATTGATACGGTGTTTATTTTCAATAAAATCGGCAATCTCTTCTTTCACATTTTGGATAGAAGGGAGAATGGGGAAAATCGGTTTTGTGCAGGTTTTCATTTTGTTGTGCAACAATTCGTACACATCCCAGTTGGGGAAAAGTCCGGGACTGCCGAAAATCACCGCCATCGCATCAATATTGTCGAAATCGTTTTCGCAGGCATCAATAATAAAGCCAAGTTGTTCTGCCGTTCCGGTTGCCAAAAAGTCGATGGGATTGGCAACAGATGAGCCGGCGTACAATTTGGAGAGCAACGCATCCGCTTTATCTCCTTCAAGGTGAGGCACTTCCAAACCGTTGTGGGAAAGTGTGTCGGTAAGCATTACTGCGGGACCGCCGGCGTGGGTGATGATGGCGATATTTTTCCCTTTCACTTCGGGGTGCATAAAAATGGAGCACACTGTGGTAAGTTCTTCGCGGTTGTGGCAACGTACAATGCCGGCTTTTCTAAACAACGCATCTACAGCTACATCGTTGGTTGCCAATGCGCCCGTGTGTGAGGATGCCGCACGGCTGCCCGCTGCCGAGCCTCCCGATTTGATAGCGGCAAGGCGTGCGCCTTTGTGATACAGCGATACCGCGTGTTTCAGCAGTTTTTGCGGGTGGCGCACATTTTCCATATAGAGCATAATCACGCGGGAACTTGTGTTGGGGTCAAAAGTTTCGTCCAAATGTTCCAACACGTCCTCAATGCCGGTTTGCGCGGAGTTGCCCACTGCCCATATACTGTTGAATGTTAAGCCGTTGCTCATTCCGTACTCGGTGATAAACACGGCGGTAGCGCCCGAACCGGACACAAAATCGATGCCGGTGGGTTGCAGCGGCGGCACCGGTGTAGCAAAATTTCCCGTGTAGTTTCTGTTTAAAAATCCCGTACAGTTGGGTCCAATCAAAGTTCCGCCCACGCTATTGATAATTTCAACGATTTGTTTTTCCAATTTTGCGCCCTCTTCGTTCTCTTCTGAGAAGCCGGCGGAGAGAATAATGAAGCCGCCGGTACCTTTTTGGCGTGCCAGCACCTCAATTGTGGGCAGACAAAACTTGGCGGCAACGGCTAAAATGGCGCAATCCACCTGCGGCAAATCTTCCACTTTGGTATGGCAAGGAATGCCCTGCACGTTGGTTTCTTTAGGATTTACGGCGTAAATATTTCCTGCAAATACGCTATCTAACAAGTTCTTAAATACTTTTCCACCCGGTTTTTGCACATCGTTTGATGCACCAATTACTACGACACTTTTTGGGTTTAACAGTTTTTGATTGATCATGATTTAAAGATGATTAATTAAGTTAAATTTCAGGTTGCAAATAAACACAATTTCAAAAATCATATTTTGGAATTTTTTAGGTATTTTGTTTTTTTACGAAACACTAAACTTGCGAAAGTATCACCAAACTATTTTCTTTACGTAATCTTCAATTTTTACGATGTAAATTCCTCGTTTTAAATGCTCTAACGAAATACAATCTTGCTGTAGCGATGTAGTGAGGAGGTTTTGTCCGATGATGGAAAAGAGTTCGATTTTTGCATTGGGGATAGTGCCTTCGATGCAAATGCCTGTATTGCTTTTTTTGATTATAATTGTAGGAACATATTCTTTAACAGCAACATTTAATTCAAAAGGAACATCCTGAAGCGTGCCCCAAATATGTTCAACCAATTCAGGAAAATCAATATAGGGGTTGCGATTTCGTTGAATTTCAAAAACGGCATTATTCCGGTCAATCTCTTTTTGGCTCACGGGGTCGTTGCGATGCCATTTCAAGAACAAATTTACGGCATAATTTGTTAAGCCACAGGTAGAGCTTTTGTAAGTAAAAACAACATCTCCCTGATCGGCTTGTCCAAAATTAACATTCAAATAGCGTGTACTCATATAAAAATAGGTACGTGCAAAATCGCCCTTGTATTCATCAGCCGGCTCAAAAGCTATCCCCGTATATCCGGGAAAAGAACTTGAGCCTAATTTGCTTCCGTTATTGCCATTCCAAGAAACCGAACTCACTTCGCCAAAAGGATAATTGCTACGCCTTCCATTGGTGTAACCATCTGTGGGATAGAGGTGAAACAAATCCGTGTACATTGGCGCTTTTTCGTTAAACCAACTTTTGGGCACCGAATGTTCGCGGTTATAGCAATCGCAAACCCCGCTGTAATTACCACACTGCGAAGAAGAGAAAGTGAAATTACAGTTGGAATACATATCCCAAACTTTGCCATTCGGACGCACATCCGTTGAATGAAAATCAGTCCAAAGGTCTTTATAATCTCTTTGATTATAATTTTTTGTGATTATTTCAGAGAGCGAAATCTTTAATTCATTCTGTTTTTTCCCATTCGCATCGGCATAATAATCGGGTGGAATTTGCCCAAACGTAAAAAACAGTAATAGAAATGATAAAAAAAGCAATACATATTTTTTCATACCCCAAATCATCTAATCATCTAATTACTATTAATCTTCCTCTTTGTTTTCTTCTTCGTATTTCTTAATGATTTCGTTTTGAACATCAGCTGGAACTTGTTGATATTCTGCGAATTTCATACCATAAGAAGCGCGACCGGAAGTAATAGAGCTTAATGTGGTTGAGTATTTATTCATTTCAGCCAACGGAACTTTGGCGCGAATTTTTTGGAAAGAGCCTTCGCTGTCCATACCCATCACCACTCCGCGACGTCCCTGCAAATCGGTCATCACATCTCCCATTCTTTCGGAAGGAACGAAAATTTCCACATCGTAAATGGGTTCCAAAATCTTGGGACCTGCGTTTTTGAATGCTTCTCTGAAAGCGTTACGTCCGGCTAATTTAAACGCCATTTCGTTAGAATCAACGGGGTGCATTTTTCCGTCGTAAATATTGATGACGATGTCTCGGGCGTAGGAGCCTGTGAGCGGACCTTCTTCCATTTTTTCGTTAATCCCTTTTAAAATGGCGGGCATAAAGCGGGCATCAATGGCACCTCCAACAATACAGTTGTTAAAAATAAGTTTTCCGCCCCAAGGCAAATCGTAAGTATCTTGTCCGCGAACGGGATATTTGGTTTGGTTCGGCATTCCTTCGTAATACGCTTCAATAAGCATGTGAACTTCCCCGAATTGTCCGGCGCCGCCCGATTGTTTTTTGTGGCGATACATGGCTTCGGACGATTTGGTAATGGTTTCGCGATACGGGATTTTCGGCGGATAAAATTCTATTTCAATCTTATTCAATTTCTCAATCATCCATTTGATAATGTTCAGATGTTGTTCGCCTTGTCCCGAAATAATGATTTGTCTTAATTCTTTCGACTGTTCGCCCAAGAAAGTAAGGTCTGTTTTTTTGAAGTCGTTCAAGATAGCGCCTAATTTTTCATCATCGGAGCTGTTTTTTGCTCTCACAGCAGTGCGGAATTTTGGTTCCGGGTATTCGGTAGGAACAATCTCTTCGTCTCCGGATTTCACCAAAGTATGTCCGGTTTGAGTTCCTTTTAATTTTATGGTTGCGATAATGTCACCGGCAACGGCTTTTTCCATTTTTTCGCGGTTTTTACCTGCAATGCTAAACAATTGAGACAAACGTTCTTTACTGCTCGACACGGTATTTACCATATCCATGGCTTCGGTAATCTCTCCGCCGAAAACTTTCATAAAAGAAACTTCGCCAAGGTGTTGTTCTATAGCGGTTTTGAAGACGTAAGCAATGGCGGGGTCGGTTGTTTTGCAGGCAAAAGTTTTACCTGATAATGTTTTCACTCCGGGCATTTCATCGGGTGCCGGTGCACCTGCTTTAAGAATATCCATGAGGCGGGTAACGCCCTGGTCGTTTTTAGAAGCCGTACAAATTACAGGGAAAGTGCCGCGGTTAATCACGCCCAATTTCAATCCTTGCGCCATCTCCTCTTCGGTAAGCGTACCTTCTTCAAAGAACTTGTCCATAAGTTTTTCGTCGTTTTCGGCAGCGGCTTCAATCAGTGCGTTGTGCATTTCGTCAGCTTTTGCTTTTTCGCCGGCAGGAATCTCTTCAATCACTGTTTTTCCGCCGCCTACGGGGAATTTCAACAGTTTCATTTGCAATAAGTCAATCACGGAATCAAATCCAACGCCTGCATTTACAGGATATTGGAATGGCATTACGCTACCGCCGAAATAATTTTTGAGTTGACGCAATGTTTCATCAAAATTGGCTTTTTCGTGGTCTAATTGATTTACCACAAAAAACACGGGGGCATTCATTCTTTTAGTCCAGCGCCATTGAATTTCTGCGCCAACATCCACGCCGTTTTGGGCATTAATAACCATAATTGCAGTGTCAACCACGCGGAGTGCGCCGATTGCTTCGCCAATAAAGTCATCAAATCCGGGGCAATCAATGATATTGTATTTACAACCTGCGTATTCTGAATACATTACGGTAGAAAAAATGGATTGTTGTCTTTCTAATTCAACATCTCTATAATCAGAGATTGTATTTTTATCTTCAATAGTTCCGCGTCTGCTCACTACGCCACCGTGAAAAGCCATGGCTTCTGCGAGGGTGGTTTTTCCGGTGCGATTACCGCCGATAAAGGCAATATTTCTAATTTCTTTGGTTTGATAAACTT
>Ga0209628_10002858_pt1 | contig 11910 bp, 10 predicted proteins | sample TergutCu122P4_FD_187285 | JGI IMG/M metagenome (GOLD analysis project Ga0209628, IMG submission 187285) | Cubitermes ugandensis P4 segment gut microbial communities from Kakamega Forest, Kenya - Cu122 P4 (SPAdes) (version 2) | ecosystem: Host-associated > Arthropoda: Insects > Digestive system...
TACCATCACAATAACACTCGACCTGCCACCCGGAACTTACCTCATACAAGCCGCCGAAAAATGGGTCAAAATCGTCGTGGGGTGGTAAATTGGAGGCGGAAATTGAGTAATGGAAATTAATGGGTAACATGAAGAAACTTGTTTTTGCAACGCACAACAATAATCTTATTCACATTGCATTGTGAATAAGATGTACACAAAGTTTCAAAAGCGCAGTAAAAAAACTGTGTATCTTTGCTCCAAGTAATATTATTATCAAATAAATATGAAGTTAATGCGAGTATTTCTATTTGTAGCCTTTCTCACTAAGTTAGTTTTGTGTGGTTTTTCCCAATCCAAAGAATATGTCTTTAAACCGGATTATGTTGAAGCCGAAAGATGGGTGGATTCTGTATTGCAAACCATGTCAGTACAAGAAAAGTTCGGTCAATTAATAACTGTTAGGGTCTATTCCAATAAAGACGAGGCAGAATATGCCGTCATTGACAAGATGATAGACGACTGTAAAATAGGAGGCGTGTTGTTTTTTCAGGGCGACATTCGTTCACAGGCGGCGTTAACCAACCGATGGCAGTCGAAAAGCAGTGTGCCGCTATTTGTAAGCATTGATGGCGAGACGGGTTTAGGTATGCGTTTAAGCGATGCCATGCGTTTCCCTAATGCCATGTCTATCGGTGCTGTTTCCGACGAAAAAGTTATCTATAATGCCGGTGTTGAAATAGGAAAACAGTGCAGGATGTTGGGTTTGCACATCAATTATGCCCCTGTAGCAGATGTCAATGTCAATCCGCGCAATCCGGTGATAGGTTCCCGTTCTTTTGGCGAGCAACCTGAAAATGTCGCCAAAAAAGCCGCTGCCTTCGCCAAAGGGATGCAAAGTCAAGGCGTGATTGCTGTTGCCAAACATTTTCCCGGTCATGGCGATACCGACACCGATTCACATCATACTTTGCCTGTAATCAATCATTCGCGGAGTAGATTGGACAATATCGAACTCTGTCCATTCCGTCAGTTAATACAGGAAGGCGTTGAAGGTGTGATGCTCGGTCATTTGAACATTCCGGCATTGGAAGCAAAAGAAAAACCATCATCCCTCTCTTTCGACATAGCAACCAAGTTGTTGCAGGATGAAATGGGATTTAAAGGGTTGATTATGACCGATGGATTAGACATGAGCGGCGTTACCCAGTATGCTAAGGCAGGAGCGGTAGAGGTGGCAGCCTTTTTAGCAGGAAATGATATTCTTCTGATTCCTCCAAAACCATACATCGCCCTTGATTCGCTCATGAAAGCGTACAATAACAAAATCATTACAGAAGAAGAATTAAATAAAAGAAGTCGTAAGGTTTTATATTACAAAGCATTATACGGATTATCCAATTATACTCCCATCAATCATGCGGATATTGAATATGTGTTGAATCCGTCTTCTACATCCATTGAGCAAATCTATCGCGAAGCCGCAACTGTTTTGACCAATGACAATGCCATTCCGTTGAATCTTCGTAATATCCATAAAACAATCATCATAACGTACGGAAACGACAAAGGCAATTTTGTTGAAGCATGGAAAAACTTTTCTCCGGTTCGTTCTGTTTCTTATGAGGATTTGATGCAGTCGAAAGATGGATTGGAAACCGTAGATGTGGTTGTCGCTGCCGTTTTTGCAGGAGGAAAAAGCGACGGAACGTATGGGATTTCACAGAATTACATCAATCATATCCGCACCCTTGCTCAGAAAAAGAAGGTCATTTTGGTTTTATATGCTTCGCCGTATTCGTTGCGATTGTTTGAACATCCGAATGTGAAAGGTTTTGTGATGGGTTATGAAAATCAGCCGTTTTCAACATCGGCAGTTCCTCGAATCTTATGCGGGGAATCCGAAGCAAAAGGAGTGCTTCCCATCTCTGCTGGCGATTTTAAAGCGGGAGCAGGCATCATCATTAAACCAAAATCGGCGTTGCGACTTGCACTCGAAAACGAAGTTAAGGTAAACCCTGTATATTTGGAAAAAATTGATTCTTTGGCATTACTCGGCATCACAGAAGGCGCTTATCCGGGTTGCCAGATTTTAATCGCAAAAGACGGAAAAGTGTTTTATAACAAATCTTTCGGGACATTCTCATATCAAAACGAAGAACCTGTATCAAATGAAACCATTTACGACGTCGCCTCGCTTACCAAAATCATGGCAACCACGCCCGCTATCATGAAATTAGTTGAACAGGGAAAAATCAATATCAATCAGACATTGGGCTATTATCTTCCATTTTTAAAAGATTCAGACAAAGAAAATATCGTGATTAAAGATGTATTAGCACATCAAGCGGGACTGCCCGCATGGATTCCTTTTTTCTCTAAAATAGAAAACACAAAAGAGGTTTATGATACGAAACATTCAACGGAGTATTCCGTCAAAATCGCCGATAACATGTATATGAAGCCGCAATATATGGATTCTGTACTCAATAGAATAAAAGATTGTAAACTGAAAGAGAAAAAATACCTCTACAGCGATTTGGGAATGATTCTTATGGGCGTCATCATTGCCAAACAATCTGAAATGCTATTCGAGACCTTTTTAGAAAAAGAGGTTTTTAGTAAAATGAACCTTGCCACCATCGGATTTAACCCATTAGAACGTTTTCCAAAAGAGAAAATAGCGCCGACAGAAGATGATTCCGTATGGCGCAACCAATTAATACAGGGACACGTTCACGACATGGCAGCAGCAATGTTTGGAGGCGTCTGTGGCAACGCCGGAATCTTTTCCAACGCTTATGACATCGCCGCCATGATGCAAATGTACCTGCAAAACGGATACTACAACGGACACCAAATCCTCAAACAAACCATCGTCGCCGACTTCACCAAACAACAATTTCCTTTAAACGAAAACCGTCGCGGCTTGGGTTTCGACCGACCACTCTATAACTCTACCAAAAGCCCCGTCTGCGCATCCGCCTCAAAAAGCAGTTTCGGACATAGCGGATTTACAGGATGTCTTACATGGGCTGACCCCGCCAATGGATTAGTTTTTGTGTTCCTATCGAACAGAATTTGTCCATCGTCCGAAAACAGAAAAATCATTGATATGAAATTACGAACACTCGTACATCAAGCGGCTTATGATGCGATTAATAAGTGAAAAGGGACAATGAAACGAGAAATTTAACGTTTATTAAGTTATAAACCGTTCTACAAGGACATAAAAACAAATAAAAAATGAAGAGAATAGCAATATTATTATGTTTTGGAGTGTTATTAACTGTTTCGTGTGAAAAGAAAGAGCAGAAACCTCAAGTTTTTATTAATAACAAAGAAGTAATCAATGTTCAGTATATACGAAATTATGGACATTACAAAGACATACAAAATCCGATTATCAGCATAATTTCTGCAAAAAGTGAACTTGAACAATATTACGAAACTTACGTGAAGAGCATATTTAATTCTAATGCAGGTTTATTTTTAGAAAAGACAAAAATTTATTCTGATGATTTTTTTGCTAATAATTACCTTGTAGTAATTTTCCTTGAAGAAAGCAGCGGTTCAATAACCCATAAAGTGGAAAAAATAGATGAAAATGGAGATGTTACTATTAACCGTTTAATACCACAGATTGGGACTTGTGATATGGCAGAATGGAATATAATAATTGAACTCGACAAAAGTTTCAATCCACACCAATTTAGTGTTGTGCTTATTGACCAATTTTTATAACCGAACCCTCATGAATAAATCAAAAATTTCAACACAAAGAATAAATTTAATTGCAGTAGCAGCGGCAATTTGCATTTCTGTCGCCACTCTGAACACAACAAAAGCACAAATAAAAATCGAAAAAAACGATACTACATTATCAACAATTCGGTGGTATAGTTTTGAAAGTGCATTAATATTGAATCGAGAGCGAGTGGCACAAGGATTACCGGAAAAAAAAATATTTGTTGATGTATATACAGATTGGTGCGGTTGGTGCAAACGTATGGACGCTACAACGTTTTCACACTCCGTAATCGTCGAAAAACTTAACAAAGATTGGATTCCTGTGAAACTGAATGCAGAACGTAAAGATACGGTCATCATCAACGGACAACAGTTTGTGAATGAAAATGCAGGAAAGAGTCGCAGTTCCCATCAATTGGCACAGGTTTTATTGCAGGGACAAATGAGTTATCCGTCGTATGCATTGATTGACGAAACAGGAAAACCTATTCAAATTGTTAAAGGCTTTCAAACCGCTGAGCAGTTTGAAATCATGTTAGATTTTTTTAGTACAAATACTTACAAAACAACCGATTTTGAAGATTTTAAAAAGACATACAAAGGATTAATTGCAGAATAATTTTGCATCGGATATAAACAAAGACTATGGAATATATCGAAATAAAATGTCATTATCCTAAAAGTTTTCAGGGAGAAGAAATACTTCCTGCTATGTTGGGAGAAATTGGTTTTGAGAGTTTTATGGAAACAGAGGAGGGCGTCAGCGCTTTTATCCCTTCCGAAAACTTCTCAGAAGAAACACTGAAAGAACTGCTTTTCTCTTTATCGAAAAAAATCCATTACGAAAAAACAGTCATTCCCGACCAGAATTGGAACGCCGTTTGGGAAAGTAATTTCGAGCCTGTCGTTATTGCCGAAAACTGTATAGTGCGCGCTCCTTTTCACGAATGTCGAAACGACGTTGAATTTGAACTCATCATAGAACCTCGCATGGCATTCGGAACTGCCCACCATGAAACCACATTTCAAATGCTCCAACTGCTACTAAAAGAAGACGTTACAGGTAAAACGGTATTAGACATGGGTTGCGGGACCGGCATCATTGCTATTTTGGCAGAGAAAAAGGGCGCTGCATCGGTTAGCGCTATTGACAATGACGAATGGGCATACAACAACACCTGCGACAACCTGAAAATAAACAATACCAAAAACGTCAAAGCACTATCAGGCGATGCTTCAATTTTGGGAAATGAACGTTATGATGTGATTTTCGCCAACATCAACCGCAACATCCTTCTGCAAGACATGAAAACTTATTGTAGCGTATTGAAAGACAACGGAATCATCTTTTTCAGCGGTTTCTATACCGAAGATAACGAAGCCATTACAAAGGAAGCGGAAAAATATGGGTTGAAAATAGCAGCCATTTCTGAAAGAAACAGATGGTCGGCATTGAAATTCAGGTTTTAACAAAAAATGTATCTTTGCATCTCGAAAATAAAACCGACCATGCATATAAAGAATTTTGTTATAAAAGGTATCATAATCATAGTCGTATTGACAGGTTTATTGGGAAATGGCTGCTTTCAAAAGAGCCTTGCCCGACATGTTAGCGATGATGATAATACTGCCGCCGCCGAACAAAACGATACCGATAAAGAAAAGTTGAATGTGGGCAATCTTATCATCTCTCATGTTGTAGATGCGCACGAATGGCATTTTATGACCCTGCCAAACGGAAAAGCAGTTGCCATTTATCTTCCCATGATTTTGTTTCATCAAGGGGAATTGTATTGTTTTTCGTCGAAACATCTCTATCACAGTCCCGAACATGCTTACAAAGGTTTTGAAATAGATAAAGAAAAAGTAGTTTACCGTTATCCAAATGGAGAACTGTCGGAATATCGGGTATATGATTTTTCCATTACTAAGGTTGTTGTGGGGATTTTTATCAGTTGTATTGCGCTGATGATCATATTTTTCTCCATGTCTTTGATTTATAAAAAAAGGCAGGGAAAAGCGCCCAAAGGATTCTGGAATCTTATCGAAATAGGAATACTCTTTGTAAAAGACGACATCGCAAAACCAAGCATCGGAAAGCACTATGAAAAATATATGCCTTTCTTGCTGACGGCTTTCTTTTTCATCTTGTTTAACAATCTCATAGGGCAAATTCCCGGTTGGGTTAATGTTTCGGGAAATATAGCCATCACATTGACGCTGGCTTTGTTCACGTTTATTATCGTTACTGTTAGCGGCAATCGTCATTACTGGAAAGAGATTTTTAATCCCGATGTGCCGTGGCTGATGAAGTTTCCCATTCCTTTAATGCCGTTTATCGAATTTTTCGGGATGCTTACAAAACCTTTTGCACTTATGATGCGTCTGTTTGCAAGCATCACAGCTGGACATATCGTTATGATTGGCTTTGTTTGTCTGATATTTCTGTTGGGAGCAAAAGTGATGTGGTGGGGGTATGCTTCCAGTATTTTGACGGTTTTTCTCAATGTATTCATGTTCATGTTAGAACTACTTATAGCGTTTATACAGGCATTTGTATTTACACTTTTATCAGCGCTTTACATTGGATTAGCCATTGCTGAGCCACACCAACAAAAGAATCATTAAATTTTAAAATATATTTATATGGAATTATTATCAATTTTATTGCAGGCAGCAGTTGATTTATCGCCTTATGCCAAAATAGGAGCGGGCATTGGCGCAGGATTAGCCATTATCGGTGCCGGTATAGGTATCGGGAGAGTTGGCGCTTCGGCGTTGGAATCTATGGCACGACAACCCGAAATAACCAACGATTTGCGCTCAACGATGATTATCATGGCAGGTCTTGTTGAAGGCGCTGCATTGATAGCCTTAGTTATTTGTTTACTTATTGTAATTATGTAAAAGCAATATCACTATCTCTTCCCTTGAAACTGCGACATAACATCGGCAGCATCTAATAAGAGATCTGTCAGTTGGTTTCGCTGTGCTATCTGACCGATTAAGGAAATATCGCTAAGTCCGTATCTAATGGTTCGTTCCAAACTGTTTCTCAGGTGTGTTTGACTGACGTAATAGTCTATTTCCTCTTTTTTAATTTCGAAAAGTTCCCTGAGCAATTTCTCACCTTTTTCCCTTTCTCCTACGGCGAAATAACTGTCGGCTATCATAGCATAAAAGTAGGATTGGGCTGCAGGGAAACGGTTTAAAGGAAATAGTTCACAGAATCTGTCCGCGGCGTTAATAGTGCGCACACTATCGCCAGCTTTTTGCAGCGTACTAACTAAAAACAACAAATTCATTTGAGGAAAACGCGCCGAAGACATACTTTCGGCATCAATGTTGACACCGGGTTTTTCCAAATCTCCGGAAAGGTATTTATTCATAAAGAAATGATACGCCGTATCAGTGCGCACGCCGTTGTCGCGATAAAAAATGTCGTTGCTTATTTCTGCCTTGTATGAAAGCAGTTGATAAACAGTTCCTACAAGATGAAAATACTGGTCTAACGGAAGGAAATCGTTGATAATAGAAGGAGAAGTAAAACATATAGGACGTTCCCAATCGTTGGTAGCGAGCAGGTCAAGCAATAGAATTTCATGTTTGAGTATATGGTTTTTATCCGTTGGTATTTGAAGTGAAATTTTATCACTCGTTAAAGCGGCTTCTGCTTCTGTTATCAAACCCGAAGCCAAAAGTTTCTCCTTATTAGTAGGTATATAGAATTTACGTGTTGGTATTCCTTGCGTTTCAATTGTTTGAGCATTTTTCGGATTATTTATAAAATCAATGATTTCTTTTGCCGATACTTCAATATTCACTTTTGAATTTAGACGGATAATATCGTTACTTCCTTTACGGTATTGTTCGGGAGAAAAGGTTAGCGGCAGGCGTTCCGAATCGTTAATTTTATGCGACATCTGATTGGCATACCATGCGCCGTTACTTAATTGGTAGTTGATTACACGGACATCGGTGCGTATTCCTTCTACCTCCTGTGCATACCATAAAGGATAGGTATCGTTGTCGCCATTGGTATAAAGGATGGCATTCGGCGGACATGATAAGAGATAGTTGGCTCCAAAATCGTGTGCCGCACGGTTTTTCGAACGGTCGTGGTCGTCCCAGTTTTCTACAGCCATCAATATCGGAACGCCAAGAAATGCGACTGTAATCACAATCGCAAGCACTTTTTCATTAGCATATTTTTTCAATCTTTCCACTGCCGCCATCACCGCAAATCCAATCCAAACACAGAAAGCATAAAAAGAGCCTGCATAAGCATAATCCCGCTCACGTGGTTGATAGGGCGCTTGATTGAGGAAAAGGATAATTGCCAATCCCGTCATAAAAAACAAAAGGAAAACAATCCATGTTCCGCGCGAATCTTTATAAACATGATACGCCAATCCCAATAATCCCAATATAAAGGGCAGTAAGTAATACTTGTTGTGTGCTATGTTGTTCAAACTTTCGGGTCGTACTTTTGTTACCATAACTCCGTCTTCATTTGGTGCGGCGTAATATTTACTGCCGACGCTTCCTTTGTCTATGGCGTCAATGCCGGTAATCCAGTTTCCATCTAAAGGGGAGCCATGACCTTGTATGTCGTTTTGACGTCCGGAAAAATTCCACATAAAATAGCGCCAATACATGTGTCCAACTTGATATGTGAAGAAGAAACGAAGATTTTCACCAAATGTGGGCTTCTGTATGGTTTTTCTTTCACCCGTAGCCGGATCGTTGTAGGGAACGGCTCTTCCTTTTATTTTACCCCAACTCTTATAGGCTTCAACATGTCTGTCTCCCTGTTGTCTGTCGGGCGAATTACTGTACATGCGTGGAAATATTGTGCAAAAATCAGAGTTATAACGATATGTGGGATTCCCGTATCCTACTAAAACATATTTTTTCAACTCTTTATCTTTATAATAAAGCGGAGAGCCTTCTTTAAAGTCATAGCGCATATTTTTATAATCCACCCTGAGGGGACTGTTATAATAATGTCCATACAGCAACGGCGCTGCGCCGCCATATTGCTCACGATTGAGATAGGCAACCAAACTGATGGCGTCTTTCGGCTCGTTCATGTTAATAGGTAGTACTTCATTGGCGCGAATAACAACCATGAAAAATGTGGAATAGCCGATTAAAAGAAATGTGAAACACAGTAAAATGGTATTCCAAACTGCTTTAAGACGTTTTTGTGTATATCGTATGCCAAAAACAATGCCGCCTACTAACAGGATAAAAAAGACAATGATACCCGAATTGAACGGCAACCTGAATGTGTTGACAAAAAGTAATTCAAATTTCCCAGCCAATGATACCGTTCCCGGAATAACAAAATACATCAGAAACGCTATCAATGCTATTCCAACAACTCCGGTAATAAACCATCCTTTCCAGTCGCTTCGATTGATTTTTTTGTAATAATAGATAAATGCTAATGCCGGCACCGTTAACAGGTTGAGCAAGTGAACGCCAATGGCAAGCCCGATGAGCAGAAATATTAAAATGAGCCATCGAGACGAACGCGGCATATCTGCCTCCCGTTCCCATTTCAACATCGCCCAAAACACTATCGCCGTAAAAAAGGACGACATGGCATACACCTCGCCTTCAACCGCCGAAAACCAAAATGTATCGGTAAATGTATAAGCCAAAGAGCCTATAATACCTGCTCCCAAAACAGCCCAATAACTGCCTTCGGTGATGCTTTTACTCTTTTCAACAATCTTGCGTCCCAACATGGTAATGCTCCAGAAAAGGAACAGAATGGTGAATCCACTACACAATGCCGACATGGTATTGACCGTCAAAGCAACTTTGGTAGTATCGCCTCCGGCAAAAAGCGTAAAAATACGACCAAACAACTGAAAAGTCGGATTCCCAGGCGGATGCGGTACCAACATCTTGTAAGTAGCAGATATAAATTCCCCGCAATCCCACCAACTAACTGTGCGTTGCATGGTTGCAAGATAAACATAAGCGGCAACGGCAAATATCAGCCAGCCAATAATATTGTTCCAACGACGAAAATTAAAGTTCATTTCTTGTACGTTTTTTATATTCATAAAATAATTTGCAAAAGTAGTAATTATTTTTGTTTTCGTAAAACGAGGAATAAAGCGAAAATTGTATTCTCATTTTTCCTAATTTTGCACAAGATTTTAAAATGGTAGAATTTATGAATAAATTTTATTTTTTATTAATTATCGGGATTACTCTTATTATCGGTTGTAAAAAAGACAATGATAGTCAGCAATTTGTACTTTCCGATTCGGAATTAGTTTTTCCCGGTATTGAAACGAAATCGTTATGACTTTCTGTTCAACCGTTTAAAATAAATATTCGTATCAAGTTACCTCCTGTCCGGAATGGTTAGAGATAAAACCAATATGGTATTTTAAAAAAATAATAATGAGATACTCATTAATTAATATGAACAGAGAATTGTTCGGGATATTTTCCTGAGACATCTTTATAGAATTCACCGATTTCTCTCATATCTGCGTTAAAGTCGTCGGTAATGGTGAATGTGTTACCAAGGATGATGTGTTTTTTCCTGTAATCTAAGGCACCAAGCAGAAGAGGAGCTTTGGTAGCTTGTGTGAGTAGATGAAATCCTTTTCTCCAGCGTGTAACTTTTTTTCGTGTTCCTTCGGGCGTGATAGTGAGAAATATACGATTTGATTTTTCAAACAATTCAACTATTTGTAGTAAAAAATCTTTGTCTTTTCCTGTTTCAACCGGAATACCGCCGTATGCATTGAGTATAAGATTTAAAGGAAAGAAAAAGAATTTTTTGTTAATTAGAAACATTGCTTTTTTCCCTAAAGCAGCCAGCGAATAATAACCTATTATATAGTCCGATATGGAAGTATGAGGCGCTACAATGAGGATGCATTTTTGAGTTTCCTGCCAAATTTGCAAGGCTTCGGGTTCACCTTCAAATTTCCATCCTTTCCATTGGAGAACTTTATGGGCAAATCGTTGTTTTGTTGTCATATATTACTTTTAGTCAACTGTTGAAAAACAGTTTCCAACTTATCGTCTTTAGTCAATTCGGAAGTGGAGGCATCGGCTACAATTTTTCCTTTATTGATGATGATGGTACGGTTGCAGATCGCTTCTACTTCTTGCATGATGTGGGTGGAGAGTATGACTACTTTTTCTTTTCCGAGTTGACATATCAATTCGCGTATGCCTACGATTTGGTTTGGATCTAATCCCGATGTGGGTTCGTCCATAATCAATACTTCCGGGTCGTGTATCAATGCCTGGGCGAGACCTACTCTTTGACGGTAACCTTTCGATAGGGCTCCTATTTTTTTAGCACTTTCGGGTGTTAATCCGGTGCGGTATATCATCTCTTTAACTCGTTGTGGAACATTTGTCAGTTTATGAAGTTGTGCTACAAATTCGAGATATTCTTGGACATACATATCAGTATAAAGTGGATTGTGTTCTGGTAGATAGCCAATCCGTTTTTTGATTTCCAACGGATATTCGTCCACATCAAATCCGCAAACGGTTACTTTTCCTTCGTTTTTCGGGATGAAACAGGTGATGATTTTCATCATAGTGGATTTTCCTGCTCCGTTGGGTCCCAACAGTCCGACAATTTCTCCATGGTTTACGGTAAATGATACGTTGTCTAAGGCGCGTTGTTCGCCGTATAATTTTGTAACACGTTCTACAATAATAGACATAGTTCCGGTTGAATTAAAGTGTGTCAATACTTATAACGGTAGCGGTGTTTTCAATTTTTTGAATTAACCCCTGTAATACTTTTCCGGGACCGATTTCAGTAAAATGTTTTACGCCGTTGGCTATCATGTTTTGGATAATTTGCATCCAGCGTACGGGCGAGGTTAGTTGTGCTATCAGGTTTTTTCGGATGATTTCGGGGTCGGATACGGGTTGAGCGGTTACGTTTTGATAGATAGGACAGATGCCGTTTGCAAATTTGGTATCGTTAATGGCTTCTTTCAATTCTTGACGGGCAGATTCCATTAATGGAGAATGGAATGCGCCACCTACATTTAATGGCATGGCTCGTTTGGCTCCGGCTTCTTTCAGTTTTTCACAGGCAATTTCTATACCTGCCATGCTGCCTGAAATAACTAATTGCGAAGGGCAGTTGTAGTTTGCCGGAACAACAACTAAAAGAAG
>Ga0209628_10002859_pt1 | contig 11906 bp, 7 predicted proteins | sample TergutCu122P4_FD_187285 | JGI IMG/M metagenome (GOLD analysis project Ga0209628, IMG submission 187285) | Cubitermes ugandensis P4 segment gut microbial communities from Kakamega Forest, Kenya - Cu122 P4 (SPAdes) (version 2) | ecosystem: Host-associated > Arthropoda: Insects > Digestive system >...
AGACGCTGGTGCTGTCCATTTTCCCATGGCCATGGCTTTCGACTTATGTAGGTTAAGCTGGGCTCCTGTTGCTAATTCCTAACGCCGGACTGCATGACGGATCATGTTGAAGTCCTCAGGGTTGGAAACGAAGACTGTTACTTCGTCCGCGTAGGCGATTTAGGGGGAATGCAAGTAGCGTCCGACCTTGATGCCGGGTAGGGTTTTCTCCAGCGAGAGAAGAAAGGGGTGGAGGCAGAGAAAAAAGAGGATCATGCTGAGTGGACATGCTTGTCGTATACCACTTCGGATTTCTATTGGGCCTGCTATACATCCATTGATTTGTAACGATGCTAGTGCTTGTTGATACAGTGCTTGTATTCGTTCTGCGAACCAGTTGCTTATCCTACACTGACGTAGAATTGTGAACAGGTACCGGCGGAATATGCGATCAAATGCTCCTTGGAAATCGAGCGTCAGGATGCATAAGGCTACGCCCTTGTCCTTATAGTGGGCTAGGACGTCACGGATGCCTGCTACGGCGTCGAGTATTTTGTTGTCTGGGACGCCACAGTATTGGCTTTTCGATAATTGGTCGGCGAGAATGGGCCGGAGGCGGCGGGCCGGGGTCCGAGGCAGGCGTTTGTACTCAGTATTGAGCAGAGATATGGGACGATAATCATCTGGGATGCAACTATCATGGGATTTCGGAAGGCATATGAGAATCCCATGTTTCTGCCGAGGGGATGTGTTTCTGGAGGAACATTTGGTTGAGGAGTTGCGTGAGATCCTTGCAGATCGGGTCCCAATTTGCAGTTCAGAATTCGATACTGATCCCATCAATACCCGGAGCCTTATGGCGGTCCCCTGCGCGCAAGGCGCTGAGTACCTCGTCGGAGGTTATAGGTTTCTCCAGATGTTCGGCGTATGTGGTTGGGCTCACAGGGTGTATGCAGTTCAGCAGTCTATGATTGCTTGTCCATCCACTGTAAGAGGTCCGAATTTACGAGCCAGATGTTGGATAAAGGTGCTGCTTATGTCTTGTGGTCTGGTGTAAGTCATGCCATCAGAGTCTTGTAGGTATACTTTGCGGATCTCCCGGGTTTCTCGGCGTCGCCGCTGTTTTAGCACTTGGAACAGGGTAGGGGCTTCGTCCTCAATCATGTCGGGTGCGTGTGTATCTAGTAGGACGTTTGCTCGCCTCATGGAATGGATGCGCACAATTTTGGCATTGTACCGTTGTAAGGCGTAGAATTGTTTCGTCTCCGGGGCCTCCCCGCGCCTAATATCTTACAGGCATTCATACAGATGGCTTTCTATTATATTATGTTTTTATTGCGCTCTGCTTCCTCTTGTCTTATGAGCCGCTTTATGTGCTTTTTTCACGTGACACTCCCACCACAAGACTACGTCCGGATGGAAACGCTAGTGGTGGCGCCAATTGGCCCTCTCATTCTTTATCCTGCCTCGGATATTGTTGTCTTGTGCCAGCGTCGGATCCATTTTCCAGCGGCCTCTCTTCTTCCTCACCTAATGGGCAGGGATTGCAAGTCGGAGCACAACCACGTGATGGTCCGTAAATGCGGCTGGAACTATTTCTATACCGGGTTTGAGGTTCTTTATTGCCGTTGACAAGTAGATGCGATCGATCCTCGTAGCTCCAGGCTATCTCCGTGAATACCCTATTGAAGGTGAATGGGCCCGTGGTGTCAGCCGGTTGTAGGGTGCAATAGAAGTCTCCCCTATTAGAATCGGGTTCGGAGTTCGGAGTTGAAAAGTTGTTCCCTTTTCGCTCGTCTCGCCATGCCATGTGAAGCATAAGCATTTATGAGGTAAATCCATTTAACTCCGCTGCGATAGCCCGTCCAGACGATACCCGGTCGATTTTAGTTAGATGGAGTTCTTTCCTTGCAAGTATAGCTGTTCCCCGCATGGTAGATCCTATATTGAAGTGTGCCACATAACCTGTAATGTTTATGCTATCCGGAGCGGTGACTTCTTGCACTAAAGCGATGTCAATGTCATGTTTCCTGACGAAATCGGTCAGCATCCCCATCCGTGTTTGGATCTGTATATCGTTGAATTAGGACTGGCGATTTTAGCTATAAACTTTATGCACGTGGGTGGGGTGTTTGTGCGTCAGTGTAGTGCATTATTTTTCCCCTTTGTTTGCCGCCCTGCGGGGCAGGTTTCGGTTCCTCTCCTGTATTTGTTCCCCATTTCTATCACACTTTATCTTTTGGGCTGCCAGGCATGTCCTCTGTTGTTTGTCCCGTGTCATTTTTTGTTGACTTTGCCTCATCGTCAGCCGTAGTGTCTTCCCCGCACTCTCTTTTTGTGCACTGTTCTTCAGTGTTTTGGTTCCTCTGTAGGGCCTCAGGCAGCATGTCGTGGAGTTGTGAGTCCTCCCCTCTTCGTTCGGCGAGTCCGGCTCGTGTGTTGTCTGTTGCCATGTTTTCCATGGTATCCATCCTGTTGTCTCTGTCTACAGTATCGATCGATGCGTGCCCTCTCTGTCTTTCTATTCTCTGTGGAGCAGCAGGTGACTGTGGATTGATATACCCAGTCTCACTTCTGTGCACATCGGTTTCCCGTTGCGTGTCGGTCGGTATTGTTGACGTCTCGTCTGGGTTCACAGGCGTTGCCTGTTGCACTTCGTCCATTGTCACAGTCGTTGGGTGATGTTCCTCCCGTGTGGTTGATGCCGATACAATAGAGGCATCAGACGGTTGTGACTGGTTAAGTCTGGCTTGACTCGACCTCTGTTGGGCAGGACAACATTGATACATATGTCTTACCTCCCCGCATCCATACCAAGTGGCTGGCTGCCCTTCATATGAGAGCAGGACTGTGTGTCAAGGCACCGTCAAATGGGACGGGACATGTTGGGTCATCATTTTGGTCACCTGTCGTACGCCATTCTCCACTGCGTATCTATAGACTTTGACCACCTCTCAACCTGTATATCTAATATTTTTCCATGCGGAGTCAGGGCAGCCCGGAGCGCTTCGTGAGACAATTCCGGCGGTAAGTTTGCCACTCGCATGCATTTAGTCCCCAATCCTGACATGGCTAGAGTCACAATCCATACCTGTCCTGTTGTATATTTATATTCAATTTGACCGCCTGTGTCACGAAGTACTGCCAACACTTTGTCGTTTTCTGCCATTTTGATATTCGGTGCTGTGTTTGGCCAAAAACTGCTGCAAAAGATGTGAAGTGTGTGCGGGCGCATTGTCGTGGTGGAGGATCCAGTCGCCATCTCGCCATTTTTCCGGTCGTTTTCGGCGAACTGATTCACGCAAACGTCGCAAGACCTCCAGGTAGAATTCCTTGTTAATTGTTTACCCGTCAGGAGCGTACTCGTGGTGTACGATACCCTCAGAGTTAGAAAACGTCAGTAACATGACCTTTGTTTTGCTTCGCACCCGGCGCCCCTTCTATGATCGCGGAGACGAGGGACCCTTCCACTGTGACGATTGCTGTTTTGTCTCCGTGTCGTACCCGTAGACCCAGGACTCCTCACCTGTCACGATGTTCTTAAGAAACTGCACGTCTTCACATGAACGCTCCAGCAAATCACCGGCGATTCTCTGACGTTGCTCACGCTGGTCAACTGTTAGCAAACGCGGCACAAACTTCGCGCACACACGTTTCATGTGCAGATGTCGGTTAAAATTGCATCGCATGAGCCCACGGAGATCCCACAGTCATCCGCTATCTTTCGTACTGTCAGTCTCCTGTTATTGTGAACGATTGTTCTAACTTTAGCAATCATTTCCTCGTTTCTCGATGTTGACTGTCGTCCCGAGAGGGAGTCGCTTTCAACGGAGGTTCTACCCTCTTTAAATCGACGGACCCAGTCAAACACTTGTGTACGACCCATTGCATCTTCACCGTATACTTGTTGCAATAATTGATACGTTTCTGTTGCGGTTTTTCCGATTTTGAAACAGAACTTGATGCAAATGCGTTGTTCGGTGCTTTCACACATCGTAAAAATCGCTATGACATGAACGCACGTGTTACTTCCGCAACCTACTACAGCCAACTGAGCAAACGCAGCCACTTGCAACTTGTGTCATGAGTTGCTAAGACATGTACGAATATGTCAAGACTGGTTGCAGACACATCCCACCCAGTGAACAACCACTACAATTCCAATCCGGATACTTTTTGAACAAACCTCGTATATTTGCCTCCTAATTCCATCTATCTGGATCATGTGTACGTCGGAGTCCGGGAGCCTGAGCGTAACATATATCCACTCGTGGATGTCGTATGCGGTATGCGCAGACTCGCGGGATCAAAGGTGCAGACGAGTGTGTTGAGTCTTTAGGTCATGTTGTACCTCTCCACGTCACTTCAACCACTCTTTCACTGTTATCTAATTCTGCGCTATTAGCGGAAACCACTACACTGCTTTCGCTTCTATCGGTAGGCTACTTCACCACTATACATCCTCTCCGCTCGGAAGCTCGTAGCGGACTGGAAAAGAATCCGCGACCTGCCGGTTTATAGCGTAGTGCCTTAACCACTACGCCACCCCGCGCCCACTTGCCTTGGAACCACGGTGGAATTGCCCTGGTGAAATCGCACTCCGTGCTTACCACTCACTGCCCCGAGAGATTTTCTGGGATGAAGTATAAGTGAGATTCTAAGAAATGCACCTTTAAAGACATATTACACCCCATAGTTGTTTAGGATTGTACAAGATCAGCCACCATATCCCGATCGTCTTCTGCCTTTTGATTTTCCAAAAAATTGGTAGTGACATTTTTGAATGATTTCCATGCTGCTTTTTCAAATTCCCCTTAGCTGGTCTTCTAATTTTACGACCGGTATTAACTCTCTTATTTGAGGTCCAACTAATACCCCTTCTTTGAATTTAAGTTCGTTTATCCTGGGAAACATCCTTTTCAAATACTTAAATCTAGTGCTATTTTGATCCAGTGCCTTGACGGGATTTTTTATTAGTCCAAGTTTTGTGTGCGAAGGAGGTAAATACACTTTTTTAGGGTTTTATTATTGGAGTATTTACTACATTTTTCTGTCCTGGAATAAGGGATTCTCGTTGCGGCCATTTTTTAATGTAATGATGCTTTCCGTCCCTACTGCCCCAATCACACACATGCAACAAAATTTTGTTTAACCAAGCTGCAAACCAAACAAGACAGGAATGGTCTTATATCCTCACAAATGTTTCAATTATATTTTTCATATGTGATCTTTTCCAAAAGTAGTTTCATATTTTCATATGACGCTTTCATGTTAGCAGCATGGGTTAGGGGTGCAGATGAGAATTTATTCCCGTTATGTCGAAGCACAACTTTTAACCTAACTTTTGAGAGTCAATAAATAACGGCCACTCATTTGGACCGTTTAGATGTTTAAAAGCCTATATATAAGATTAAACATCATTACCAAATACTAGATGTTTTCTTGAGAGAAAAATTCTTTGAATCCATTTTGGCGATTGCGAAAGAAATATATTTCAGTATCTGGGTGGAGAAGTTTCCACACTTTTAGTCTGAAACCTAAGAGTTCAGCTAGTTCTTTAAAAAAATTCAAATCACGGACAAGGTCGTTAAGATCTCCTTGTGTTAATAAATGGCGTGCAGATGGGAAACAACTTGCGTCAAATGTCGGATTGCAATCAACCTTGTTCCTTTCTTGCTGTCCGTGATCTTCATCAGAATCAGAGATGCCATCGCTAAAAGTCAGATTTCTGTAGGCATTGGTACAGGCAACACCTCACTGTTTTGGACAGACCTCATTGTAGGCGGCAAATTTGGATATTTCACTCTGTGTTTGGATTTGAAGGTGATCCTGTTATGTTTGTTAAAATATCAGTCGGATGACTGGCCTTTTGGTTCCCTCCAAACCATGGGAACGGCGAACGGAATTTGGCTCGAACCGTTTAACCATCCTGTGAGAAGCCTCACACAGGTTACACAAGAGAACTGAGGCCCCCAACTTTTATCTTCGTCACCCACTTTACACCCAAAAGAAAGCTCACAACATTTCTTAAAGAGCGGGGTAAAATTTCGCCTCTGAGATGTGAAGGTCATTCAACCACACACGTAACAGAAGGTGCCGAAATGATATAAACACTTCCTTGTCATGATGAAAATATAATAAACACAATTATTTTACATAAAACGCTACATGAAAAAGAACACACAATACTTGCAACATATCACAACGCAGTCGGCACACCACTAGCAGTGCAGTGTTCCTCAAGCAGAGTATACTGTTAGTTTCATGACGCAACGTGTCAGTACATGTCTGAGCTTACACAGTCTGGCTATCAGTGATTTGGCTGACATGCTTACTGTCTTTGTTATGATTTATTTTTCACGCCCACACTATGTTTCAAATACAATAAGGTGCTCAGCCACATTTAAAACATACTGGTAGCGTAACAAAGAAAACTAAATTCGCTAAAATTGCAATTTAAAATATTCTGTCACACGAAAACTGTGAGTGATAGAGCAATTCTAATAACATATTTGAATTCGGCGTGGAAAAATGCATAATAAACACAAATTAGTTTCCATGTGACAGAAATTACATTTACCAGTGGTACGTGTCCTGGAGAGCAGGGATCGGCAACCTAAGACCCGTACTGTTGTTTCATCAGGCACACCAGCTTCCCTACTCTTCCTGCACCAATCAAGTTACATTTCAATTCCTTGTTCTCGCAACCTCGTAACGAATTAGCATCTTCCATGTTATTATTTGCTTCAAATACAGTTTATTTTCTGACTTATTCACTAATACGACGCTGTCGCCAAATTTCCAACGCGTAACAATTTGCGTGCTACTAAAAGGTGAAATGTCAGAATTTATTGTTTGTTGAAGTAAAGATTTTTTTTGAGTTTTGAATTGATATGCCGACCATATTTTAGTGTTGTAAGAATGAAATACCCGAAGTTAAAAGTATTTACGGTTGCCTTTTCATTTTGCAGTCAGATACAAAAATCATCTATTTAAGGTTTTGACAGGTCTTACAAATTTTTGATGGAAATCTCTGAAGTGTAGAATTTTCCCTTGAAACAACTACATTCCTGTCCACACATTAACGTAGGAACAAAGTTTTATCAGCTGGTGATCAGTTACCAGTATGTTAATTTTGTGGCAGTTACTATTGTTTACGGCCCGGGATAGCGTAGTCGGTATAGCGACTTGCTACGGACTGGACAGTCCGCGGATCGAATGCCGGTGGGGGACGAGACTTTCCGTACCCGTCCACAGCGTCCCTGGGGCCCACCCAGCCTCCTGTACCGTGGGTACCGGGTTTCTTTCTCGGGCGTAAAGCGGCTGGGGCGTGGATTTGACCCCCGACCCCAACTTAGCGCCGAGGTTAAAGAAAGGGTACTGCCGCACCTCTAATCCCCGTCTGGACCTCCATGGCCTGGTATAAGGTGAAATTTGCTGGGCACCAATGACTGTTTTTCTTTAATTTTTCCAAAGATTTGAAACATTCGTAACAGTGTGTTTGAACAAAAGAACCGAGATATTGTACCATAATATATGCGTATTTGAATTACTTTGCTTCATTCGATTAACTCTAAGATGTCTGTGGCCCAAACCTGTTGACAGTGTGGCCCGCTCTTACGTAACGGATGCCGACTCCTGTCATAGAGGATGAATTTCCTGGCATCCGATAAAACTGACGCTGTGAAGTGATTCTGCATGTTCTTATACTGGACCGGACGGGTTTTGCGGAATTGTCTACATTGGTTAGCCGAAAACAACACGCACACTTCTCTCCTGCCAGATTGAGACACTTGGAATGCACGAATTTAAACAGACAACACCTTAATTTCAGGCAGCTTAACTCTTCAATTCCTCCCCAGGGAGCGGCCTTAGGCCAGCCTTCCTACGTGACTGAAATTATTGAATTTCAAAATGCCACTCCATTCGCCTAGTATGAATTTTCGCTAAATTAGAGAAAGAGCACACTGCGGTATCCGGGACTGCTATAATTGAAGGAATCCTTTGCACACAGCACATGAATATTCCACAGATGAACTGCTTGGGGAAAGCTATTTCAAAGTAATACCAAAGGAATTTGCAATACCTCTGTGCTACATATCTCACACAATAGCCCTTTGCAATACCGCTAGTACATTCATGGTCCCTACCACATTAATTTTTGGTGCCGTACTAAGGTTATAGCCCTCACCACAACCCTTTGCATTGCCTCTGTGCGATCATAGGCCTCACCACAGCAATTAGCATTTCCACTGTATAAACATAACCCTCACCACAGCAGTTAGCAAGTCCACTGTATGATCACAGCCCTCACCACAGCAATCAGCATTTCGCCTGTTTGATCATAGCCCTCACCACAGCAATTAGCAGGTCCACTGTTTGACCATAGCCCTCACCATAGCAATCTGCAGTGTCACTGCAAGCTCACAGCCTCGATCCCGAGTCTCCTTTTCCTGTAGCCAAACCACTTTTTCTTGCACGGCTAATATTAACCTAGACTGCAAAGAAAATCTAGTTTTAGTGCCCTATTAAACATGTTTATTTCATTTACTGTGTTTAGGATTGGGTATGAGCAAGGCAGCTCAATGGCAGCTCAGTCAATATAATGACTAGGCTAGAGGCTAAACGACAGTAAAATCTGTATTTGATTCGCGGAGGGAAACCCAGGTTTTCACACAACGGATTTAGGGGGTAAAGGGGAAGCAACGTGACATTAACCACCCACTTCCTCCCACTGCACAAGATTTAAAATAACTGGAGATGTAGCTTCAAAAGAAGGCCAAGGCCCTTATAGGACTGTCAACAGTCATCCTTCTCCATTCACACCTAGTATGAGAAAGTGGTGTGGCGTATCCTGCAGAACACCGATCACAGTTCAGGTTATCTTGTCCAAATTAATTGCCGCGCATTTCGGTAGGCCTTTGTCTACAGAATATGGTTAGTCAATTTGAAAAGTTGACAATCTCTAAAAGTTTATAAACTACACATATCTTGTCGCACGAGATTTTCTAGCTACATCAAAATTAATTTATCTCGCCCATTAACCAAAATACTGGCAGGCACATCACAATATTAAGACTTTTAATAACGTCGTTATGTTAACTGGCATGCAGATAGGAATAAGAGTAGAAGATGGCAGCAGTACAGAGAAAGGGGCCGTGCTGAATACCTACCTTTGCTGAAAGACGTTCGTAGCGTACCTCTAGATAGCAGCAACATCATTTAGTATGCACTGTTATTCCATCCAGTTTAATATCTCATAAATACATCTGTTTTTCTAGAACTCTTCCCTTTCACAGCGTGATATTTAGTGGTGTATCATTAATACAAGTGTCACTCAAGGGCTGTATTATTTGACAGAGTATCAAAGTGAAACAAACACAGTATGGCCAAGCGTGATATTCATAACTGCGATAGCAACCTGTTTAAATTCAGCGGTCCGTATTAGTAGCAATATAATAAATGTCCAACCCCAGACGTGCACCAGTAAACACCTGACAGATCTCGCATGAGTAGAAGAGTGCGTGCGATGGACTGGCTGATCGATACATGATAGTTCCTGAAAGATACACGTTGCTTTGTATCTGTCCTGAGATGTCAGTAGAAAAATGCCGAGGTGCTCGAACTTCAAAACTGCCTGCCATGGCGTGTCACGTGCGCAATGGCTGACCTTCTAGATGTGGGCGCTGAAGACTGATAGGAATGTATTTCTTGGGGGCTGAAGACTGCAGTACCCCAAAAGAAGAAACTAACGTGTGGGTAGTCAGATTTTGCGAACATCCGCATCTCAAAACGAGTCACGGATGACACAGGCGTAACATGGGGAGGGGCAAGGACGAACAAGGGTGGGGGGAATTCCACCCACCCAATATTTTTTCTACCTAGGAATAGTTTTCTTTTGGCTACAGATTGGAGAGGCGCAAATACAAAAATTGGGGTGAAAGTGGGTGAAAGGGGCGTATGTATATTAAGGACTGATTCCAACCAATCTTCCCCCTCTTTCCAACTTGCTTCCTTCGTTAATCAAGTTCCCAATACCTATTGTCGATTTTGCCGCTCCTTCCCATTGTTATTAGCCAAGTTACGCCTACGAGGGTGATAAGATGAGGAGTGGAAATGTTTCAACAATTTATTTAATTAATCTGTTATGAATCTGTGTGGACTTCCTCGACGTGAGATCTTCCCCACACCCGCAAAATGCGAGTGTATGTTTTATAAACTGTAACTAGCACAGCAGGTTTAAAATTTAACGGAAAATTACTGAGAAGCTAAAATCTTCAAACCTCACCGAAGGTATCTCTCCTTTTTCGTGGTGCTGGGGCTAAGCCGGTGGTAGCGTAGCTACTGGTAGAACCACCCATGCCGGATAGGTCAAGGGTGACGTCCAAAACTGAAAGGGACTCCCTGGTTCACTTTGGGGGGTTGAGTGTGGGGCTTACGACCCCACGTCGTAAAAAACAATACTGTCACGAAACCTCAGAGGGATAAAGCCGGACGGTTTTAAGAGAGGAATGGTGGAAGCTGATTGAGGAAGTCAAGTCCCAACCGGGGATGTACTGCTAATGTAAGAAAAAGAAATTAGTCAAAAATGTTTAATCTGAGTAACTGCAGAGAGGAAAGGCAGCTGCCTTTACCTAAAAACATTGAATTCCCCAGTTCAACACATGACCTATACTGAATACAGATACCACATATTTTCACACATTCTGACTGCACACTTTTGTGTCCCCTGTGTAGAGGTTCTGCAAATTTGATACTCTGCTTCAATTCGTAATTACATATTAACTCACACAAGGATAGACCAGCAAGGATTGGTCGTTTATGCGGGTCTCTGCCCCATCCTCCGCATTCACCCTATACGCCGGCTACTCCCAGACCATATTGTCTAGGTTTCCAGGCAATGAAACACAGTTCAATGTGCAAAGAAGTCTATTTAACAGACTATTTAAAAGATGTGCCACGGCTGCCAATAATAGAAGAAATAAGCTCCAAAATGTTGCTTTGTTCTTTTCTAGGCGCGTTCGCCTAGTCGCAAGACATTGGCTTCGTCATGTCCTTCCGTCCGTCTGTCCGCACGTATCGGCACGACACCTACTGGACAGATTTCCGTAAAATTTTATGTTGGAGGCGTTTATGAATATCTGTCGAGAAACTCCAGATTTGTTTAATATACGAAAAATATCGGGCAGTTAACATGAAGACATAAGAAGACTCTATTGTTGCCAGCGACATAACAGCCATAAAAGCATTTTGTGCGCAATACTCCATATTTTTATGTTACATCTAACACGACCCCCTTGGTGACCTTCCCGCGGCGTTTTTCCTTCAAAATGTCCTTCAATTACACCAGCAGAGATGAGTAATACCCCGCATTGATATTTTGGCCCTTTGGAAGATAATAAGGAGGATGCTGTCTTGATCCGAAAAAATCGAGGCGAGAACTTTTCCAGCGGATTTTTGCACTCGGAATTTTTTGGGGTGGGGTGAGCCCCTATGCCTCCATTCCATTGATTGTTGCTTTGTCTCCGGGTCATAGTGATATAACCGGGTTTCGTCCATGGTCACCAATCACAATCGTGACAGGAAATCATTTGGATCGCGCCAAAAAAATTCCAAAATTTGCTCAGACGACTGGTAGCGTTGACGTTTTTGATCCGCGTTCAGACATCTTGTGATCCACTTCGCTGAGAGCTTCCGCATGTCCAAATCTTCATGAATGATGGACTCAACCCGCTCACGTGAGATGCCCAGTTGCTCAGCTATTGATTTAGCCCAAATCCAGTGGTCTTTCAGGATTAGCTCGTGAATTTGATCAATAATCTCCGGGGTGGTCACTGTTTTGGGTCGTCCAGGACGAGGCGCATCACAGGTGGAAAAATCACCACGTTTAAACTGGGCCACCCAGTTTTTGATGGTGGTATACGATG
>Ga0209628_10002860_pt1 | contig 11905 bp, 14 predicted proteins | sample TergutCu122P4_FD_187285 | JGI IMG/M metagenome (GOLD analysis project Ga0209628, IMG submission 187285) | Cubitermes ugandensis P4 segment gut microbial communities from Kakamega Forest, Kenya - Cu122 P4 (SPAdes) (version 2) | ecosystem: Host-associated > Arthropoda: Insects > Digestive system...
CGTAATTTTGTTTATGATGAATTATTTTTTCTCTAATTTCCTTTGACGTAGGATTGGGCAGTACAAACACCACAACCTTAATACACACCGCTAGTTATATAGTTAACTAAAAGTTGAGATGCTATATCTACAAACCAGAGATTTAACAATTTAACTTTAACAAAGTCAAAAAAAAATAACAGTTGTCTGCACTGTTGCTTTGCTAAATCAAACATCACCAATTTTATATCTGTTTCCGAAATGCTTATATTTTTTTGTCTATAATCAAATTTAAGGTTCGAAGCAAAATGGTAAATCTTCACAGTAATTCAGAGAAGAATCAAAATTATAGCTTCGAATACGGTTTTTATTATTGGTTTTATAATTAGCCCAGAACTGAAAATTTTAAAAAAAATGTTCTGGGCGTTAAATGAGTGGGGGATTATGGAAAACATAAAATTTGTCAAAAAAATTGTGGTTAAATTTGGCGGTTCAAGTCTTGCGGATCATGAAAAGTTACTGAAAGCTGTGATGGCTGTAGTTTCAGAAGTGAAACGGGGTACTAAAGTTGCAGTTGTTGTTTCAGCTATGGGTAAAACTACTGATGTTCTTATGGCCACAGCTAAAAACACTTCAGATGGAAAGTTGACTAAACCTGAATTAGACGATATTCTCTCTATGGGTGAGCGTACAAGTGTTCGTATTTTTGCAGCAGCATTGCGCAATAATGGTGTTGATGCTTGTTATTTTGACCCGGTGGAAGATAAGTGGCCAATAATTACTGATGATACTTTTCAGAATGCTAATCCGAGCATTAAGGATTGTATGAAAAACATTAAAAGTTGTGTTCTGCCGCTTATTGAAAAAGGCACAATACCTGTAATTGCAGGTTTCGTAGGTAAAACTAAGGATGGTAAAATTACTACTCTGGGTAGAGGAGGAAGTGACACCACAGCATTTCTTATGGGTGAGGGTATAGATGCAGATCAGATCGTACTTGTTACGGATGCTGAGGGTATAATGTCAAGTGACCCTAAGATCATCCAAAATCCAAAGCTTTTACCAGAGATAAACATTAACACTCTTGTAGGCCTAGCTGACTCGGGAGCTAAATTCATTCACAGTAAAGCCCTTAAATACAAACCAAAAAATATTGATGTGAAAGTTATGAGCAATAAACATGACGACTTGGGTAAATCAGGCACTATAATTAAAGATGCGTTAGCATGGGAACTTGACGCTGAAATAGCCAGCACAGCACCTGTAGCTGAAATAACTGTTATCGGAAAAGGCATTTCAAACAACGTAGAAATTATAACAGAAATGTTTGAAAAAGTTAGACAGCACACTATGTTGTTAGGCATGTCTATGAATACAGACTCTATCATATTTTACATAAATCAAACAAATGACATAATTGAACTCTTCAATCAAATACACCAAATTACAGTAGAGAATAAAGAAACTATTGCTATGGCAGTCAAAAAAGACCTTGCATTTATTCAAACTAGTGGTGTAGGATTAGAAGAAACTCACGGTATCATTGGAAAAATCAGTGAAGACCTAAGACATGCAGGCATTAACATTTCAGGCATATTAACTATTACATCAAGTATTCTATTATTTGTAGATTGGAATGAAAAAGAAAAAGCTTTAAAACTCATAAAAAACTCATTAAAAGGTGGAACAAATGAATCAAGGTAAAAATAGGCGAATGAAGCAAATATTTCAAAAAGATAGTCGCACAATAATTGTTCCAATGGATCACGGAGTAACCGCCGGCCCAATTCAAGGCATCATTAACATGCAACAAACAATAAATCAGCTTGTTAAAGGAGGCGTTGACGCAGTTATTGTCCACAAGGGTACAGTAAAAACTGTTGACGATATAAACACAGGTTTAATCGTGATGCTTAACGGCATATCAAACCTTACCCCAAACATGAACAATAAAATCCAAGTCTGTAGCGTAAAAGAAGCCACACGTATAGGCGCAGACGCAGTTGCCATACATATAAATGTAGGCGCTCAAGACGAGGATAAAATGTTAGCTAACCTTGGAAAAGTAGCTGAAGAATGCGACAACTTTGGTTTACCATTACTAGCCATGATGTACCCTAGAGGGCCAAAAATCACTAATGAACACGCCGTTGAAGCAGTAGCTCACGCGGCACGAGTTGGTGCTGAATTGGGAGCAGATATAATCAAAACCAATTACACAGGAACAATAGAATCGTTTAAACAAGTTACAGAAAGTTGCCCCGTTCCAGTTCTCATTGCAGGTGGACCAAAATGTGAATCCGCAGGAGAGCTTTTGCGAACCACAAGTGATGCACTTAAAGCTGGCGCCGCGGGACTTTCAATGGGTCGTAATGTGTTCCAATACGATAATCAAACTTTGATTGTTAAAGCACTTTCAGCAATTGTACATAAAGGCGTATCTATTGAGCAGGCACAAAAAATTCTTGGTGAAAAATTTTGAAAGAACTCTGGGTAGAAACCAGTAAAAATGATGCCGTAACTATTAACTTGGCTAATCAACACGGTGATGTCATAGTTGAAGGAGACAAAGCCGTTTTTTTGGCATCAAATCAAGAACACACAATTTTATCACCAACTATTGAAAATATTGAAAAATTAGATGTTCAAGGTAAAATTCTAAGATTTTGTATCTCTGATAAGGCAACAGAGAATTTAATTGTTAGGGCAGCTGAAAAAGGTGCAAGTTACCTACTAATTAGCACTGCAAACTGGCGTATTATTCCGTTGGAAAATCTTATTGCGCATATTGCGGGAAAGAGTAAACTAATTGCGGAAGTAGATAGTTCTGAAGAAGCAAAAGTTGCACTTGAAACTTTGGAAATGGGTACTGATGGGGTACTGCTTAAACTCTCTCAGTCAGAGGAAATGTTAAAAACCGTTGCGCTTGTTAAACCTGAAACTTTAAAGTTGGAAATGGCGGTTGCAAAAATTGTTTCTACTAAAGCAATTGGCAATGGAGCGCGTGTGTGTATTGATACATGTGACTTGATGGCTCCGCATGAGGGTATGCTTGTTGGTAGTCAAAGTTCAGGTTTATTTTTAGTAGAAGCGGAAGTTAATGAGAATCCATATGTTGCGTCGCGACCTTTTAGAGTTAACACGGGTTCTTTATCTATGTATACTTTGGGTAATTTACAGACTACACGGTATCTTCAGGAATTTAATGCTGGTGATGAGGTAGTAATTGTTAATCGTGAAGGTAAAACACGTAAAGGAACCGTAGGCAGGATAAAAATTGAAATTAGACCATTGATACTTATCGAAGCACAAATTGAAAACAAGATTATCAAGACCATACTGCAAAACGCAGAAACTATACGTGTAGTTACTCCTAAAGGGTCTAAACCAGTTACTGAACTTGAACAAGGTGACAAAGTGATAGTTCACCTCTCAGCAAAAGGCGGTAGACACTTTGGCATAAATGTGTCCAATGAAACAGTGATTGAAAAATGACCCACAATATTTGTGTTTCAATAAAACCAAAAAACATACAAGAAGCAATAGCTTTAATCAAAAAAGCTGAAACAGCCAAAGCAAATTTTATCGAAGTACGCCTTGACAATTTAGAAAAAAGCGTAGAATTTAGAGGTTTATCAGCTTCAACCAAAATTCCGCTGATAGCTACAAATAAATTACAGAGTGAAAACGGCAGTTTCACTGGAACACCAATTCAGCGTTGGCAAACTTTGTTAAATGCTGCAAAAGACGGTTTTCAATATGTTGATTTGGACTTATCAACTATAGGATTGGAAAAACAAATTGTCGATTTGAAAAAGTTAGGTGTTAAAACGATTATCTCTTTTCACAAACTTGATGGCGCATTTAGCAACCAAGAGATGCAGGATGTTTTAAGCAAAGAAATAGCCAGTGGTGCAGATGTCTGTAAAATTGTTGGCACCGCAGAGCAAGTTCAAGATAATTTAACCGTGTTAAATTTTGTTTCAGAGAACGCTGCTAAAACGCGGTTGGTGTGTTTCTGTATGGGAGAACAGGGCAAGATTTCACGTGTGCTTTCACCTGTTTTTGGGGCGTTTTTTACTTTTGCTGCTTTAGAGCAGGGTATGGAGACTGCGCTGGGACAAATAAGCATAAATGAAATAAGGACTGCCTACTCTTTATTGAGGCAATGACTGTGACTGTTTCAGGAAGAACACGTGTTTGCGCTGTTATTGGTGATCCGATAGAGCATTCGTTAAGTCCGATAATTCAAAACGCCGCGTTTAATGCATTGAATATAAATTGTGTTTATACAGCTTTTAAAGTAAAGTCCTCAGATGTTGCTAACGTTTTGGCAGGTATACGGGTTTTGGGGTTTTTAGGTTTGAACGTTACCATGCCTCATAAAGAAACGGTAATAGCACATGTAGATTGGATAGATGAGACAGTAAAATGTCTAAATTCAATAAACACCATTCATCATAAAGATGGAAAACTGTTAGGTTATAGTACTGATGGCATAGGAGCGCTTAGAGCACTTAGAGAAAATGGAGCTGATCCGCATGGCAAAAGGGTGTTAATACTTGGAGCAGGTAGCACAGCACGAGCCATCGCTTATACACTAATTCAAGAAACAGATGAACTAATTGTTCTCAATCGTACTGTTACAGAAGCAGAAAAATTATCAGAAGCATTAAAACACAAATACGACAAAAAAGTCAGTGCTGGATCACTTTCATCAGCAGTTATTAAAGAAAAAATCCGTGATTCAAATATTTTATTAAATACTACGTCTGTTGGTATGAGTCCTAACATAAATCAAAGCCTAGTTTCATCAAATAATTTAAAGTCTGACTTGGCAGTTATGGATATAGTTTACAATCCACGTGAAACTCAACTTGCCAAAGATGCTAAGGCAGTTGGCGCTAAGGTTGTAAGTGGTGTGGAAATGTTAATTTATCAAGGTGCTGCAGCGTTTGAGATTTGGACAGGTCAACAGGCTCCAGTGCAAGTTATGAGGAGAGCAGTTTTGGAACAAAATGTTGTTGGAGTGTAAATTGTATGAGAGGAGAAGCGACAGCGTTAGCTCATGGTGCGGCGACAATTGTTAATGCCATAGCTACTAAAAAGGGGGCGGCTTTTGGTGTTGACCTGTATACGAAGGCGCAGATAAAATTGACTGGGGAACCAGGGTTTATTGAGTCTGAAATTTTGCCTGATACTAATGAAAGTTCGGTTTTAATTCAAAAAGCTGTTACGGCGGTTCTTAGGCGTTTTAATTTGGAGAGGGAGTTTGGAGCGAGAGTTAAAACGTGGAGTAATATACCTATTGCTAAAGGGTTGAAGAGCAGTAGTGCAGCTGCTAATGCTGTGGTTCTTGCAACTTTGGGTGCGTTGGGTGAGTCTCTTGAGGATTTAGAGGTTGTAAAATTAGGTGTTTTATCGGCTTTTGAGGCAAAAGTCACAATTACAGGCGCGTTTGATGATGCCTGTGCTTCATATTTTGGCGGTTTAGTAATAACTGATAATTTAAACTGTGAACTTGTAAAACAAGAAACATTAATTGATGATATGGAGTATGTTGTTTTGTTTCAAGTTCCACCTAAGAAGGCGTATACTGCAAATGCTAATGTTAGCAGACTTGCGGTGGTTAAATCACAGGTAGAGGAAGCATACAAGATGGCTTTGATGGGGAGTCATTGGAAGGCACTAACGTTAAATGGTAAATGTTATTCATCGGCGTTTGGGTTTGAAGATAGAGCTGCCGCGGTTGCTTTAGCAGCAGGTGCTATTGCGGCTGGTTTGTGTGGCAAGGGACCTGCGACTACAGCGGTTGTTTCTAGGGATTATGTAGAGCAAGTTAGGGCGGTTTGGAAAAGTTTTGAGGGTGAAGTTATACAGGCAAATTTGAATCATGAAAAAGCAGAGGTATTTGCATATGGTTAAGATAACTGTTAAGCCATCTGGTAAGTTGCATGGTGTTTTAACTGCGCCGGCATCGAAGTCGTATACTCAGCGTATGCTTATAGCTGCTGCACTCTCTGAAGGTTTGGGAAGAGTTATAGATCCGCTTTTATCAGAGGATACATTTGCTACTTTTCGGGCGGTTTCGGCTTTGGGTGTTCAAGTAGAGATAGCTAATGACCATTGGAGTGTTAAAGGTACAAGAAATTTAAAAACAGTTGTTAATTGGATAGATGTGGGTGAGTCGGGGGCGACTTTGCGGTTTATGATTCCCATTGCCGCTTTAGCGAAGGGGTGTTCTACATTTTTATTATCTCCTTCACTTGAGCGCAGACCTATAGAACCGTTATTATCAAGTCTTAAAATGCTCAATGTAGAGGCTTATCCTAAGCAAATAGAGGATTTTCAGGTTATAGTAGTTAATGGAGAAGGGGTTATACGGGGTGGAAAAACATGTATCTCTGGTGATGTTAGTAGTCAATTTATAAGTGGTTTAATGTTTGCCTGTTCAATGGCTGAATCTGACATTGAAATTCAAGTTACAACGCCGTTGGAATCTAAGGATTATGTTAAAATGACACAAGAAGTTTTGGCTCAACATAAAATTGAAGTACAAATAAGTGAAGATTTTCGCCGTATTTACATTTCAGGCGGGCAAACATTTAGACAAGTTGATTGCAAAGTTCCAGGAGATTTTTCCTCAGCAGCATTTCTTTTAGCCACAGCAGCTATCACTAATTCGAGTGTTAAAATAAATAATTTAGATTGCAAATCAATTCAGGGTGATAGGGCAATTCTAGATATTCTTAAACAAATGGGTGTTATCGTAAAAATTTTTGATGATAGTGTAGAGATTCATGGTGTAGATGGTTTATTGAAAGCTGTAGATATTGATGCGTCAAACATTCCTGATCTTGTGCCTATATGTGCGGTTTTAGCCTGTTATGCAAGCGGTCAATCAAAAATTTTTAATGCTCAGCGTCTAAAGTTTAAAGAGTCTGATCGACTAGCCGCTATATGTGAAGAGTTGACAAAAATGGGGGCTTCAATTATCATGGATGAGTCAAGTTTAACTATTAAAGGTCCCTGTAAACTTTATGGGGCAACTGTAAAGCCGCATAATGATCATAGGATAGCTATGGCTTGCTCTGTGGCTGCTTTAAAGGCAGAGGGAGAAACAATTATTGAAAATGCGGAGTGTATAAGAAAGTCTTATCCGTCTTTTTACAGTGATTTATCAAGTTTAGGAGTGGAAGTTATTGGCGGGGAATTCGTTAGGTAAAGAATTTGTTGTAACTACATTTGGAGAAAGTCATGGTAAAATAGTCGGTATGCTTATTGATGGTTGCCCAGCGGGGTTATCGCTTTCAGAGGAGGATTTTCGAGAAGAGCTTGATCAGAGAATTCCATTGCGGTTAGATATTGTTTCAGCGCGTATTGAAAAAGATTCGGCAAAAATTTTAAGTGGTGTATTTAATGGTAAAACTACAGGTGCTCCTATAGCAATTATAGTGGATAATAAAGAAGCAATATCTAGTGATTATGAGCAAAATAAAAATTTGCCAAGACCTAGCCACTCTGATTACACGGCTCACATCCGCTACGGCGGCTTTAATGATTATAGAGGGGGGGGAAGATTTTCAGGTCGCATTACAGTTGCTCTTATATTGGCAGGGGTAATTGCTAAAAAACTTTTGAGTCAATATGACATTGATGTTTTAGCTTACACCACGGTTATAGGGAAAGTAAAGTCTGATAAAAAATTCAGTGTAACTGAAACTCGTAAAAACCGTGATATGGCAGCTACAAGATGTCCAGACTTAGTTTGTGCTAAAGAGATGGAGAAGGCTATTATTGCGGCTAAAAACGCAGGTGACAGTGTAGGGGGAATAATTGAGTGCCTTACGCTAAATATGCCTACAGGCATAGGTGAACCATTATTTGACGCGTTAGATGCTGATTTAGCTAAGGCGTTGTTTGGAATTTCTGCGGTGAAAGGTGTAGAATTTGGTGCAGGTTTTGCTGCCGCTGAAATGTTTGGTTCTCAAAATAATGACATGTTCACAATGAAAAATGGTAGAGTTGAGTCTGTTACGAATAATGCGGGGGGCATATTGGGGGGTTTAAGCAGTGGTATGCCAATTGTACTTAGGGTAGTAATTAAGCCTACGCCATCTATTAGTAAAGAGCAAAAGACCGTTAAGTTTTCAACTATGGAAAATTCTATGTTAAGTGTAAAGGGTAGACATGATCCGTGTATTGTGCCTAAGGCAGTGCCAGTAGTTGAAGCCGTTGTTGCAATAACTTTAATTGATCATTTAATGCGTGCAGGATACATTCCCAAAGTGTTTGAAGAAACAGAAGAGGAGAATTAACATTGGAAGAACTACAATCATTGCGTAATCATGTAGATAATATTGACTGCCAAATTTTAAAAGCGTTAAGTGAACGTGTCACTATTTGTCAAAAAATTGGTGAATATAAAAAACAACATAATTTACCTGTAGAGGATCATGTTAGAGAAAAAGAAGTTTTTAGTAAAATAAGAGAGGCAGCTGTTAAATTTCAGTTAGAACCTACACAGATTGAGAAACTTTATCGCGAAATAGTTAATATGTGCATTGACATTCAAAAATAAAAGAGTCTCGTAACGGAGAGTCATTCTTATGCTGTATGAAATAAATGAGAAAGCACTTAAACTAGAAAGCGAAGGAAAAAAAATAATCCGATTAAACCTAGGTGATCCAGACATGGCTACGCCTCCTGAAATAGTTGAAGCGTCCTATGCTTCAATGAAAGCAGGTAAAACCAAATATTCATCCTCCTATGGTGAGCCTAAATTACGTCAAAAAATTGCTGAGGTACATGGCGTTAAAGCAGAAAATGTTGTCATAACACCTGGTTCAAAATGGGTTATTTTCAGCACTATGTTCTTAACCATGAAAACGGGTGGCAACGTAATTATCCCCACGCCATATTGGACAGCTTATGATTTAATAGCTAAAAGCATCGGTGCTAAAACAAAGTTACTTAAAACAGAAATGGAAACAGGCTGGAAAGTTGACCTTGGTGAGCTTGAGAGCTTAATTGACAGCGAAACAAAAATGATCATTCTAAATAACCCAAATAATCCAACTAGTAATGTTATGAATGATAAAACACTTGATGGTATAGTTGAAATTGCCAACAAGAAAGGCATAATTGTACTCTCTGATGAAGTTTACGGTGCAATATCCTTCAAAAAAACCAAAAGTATTCTTGACTACGGCACGGACTCTAAGCATATTCTCTCCAATGGATTTAGTAAAACTTTCACCATGACCGGCTGGCGTATCGGTTACATGATAGCAAATAAAATGCTCGCTGACCAAATAACTAAACTAAACCAGATCACCTTTAACAACGTACCAGTTTTCATTCAAGAGGCAGCAATAAAAGGCTTAGAACTACGAGAACAAATTGCAGAAAACATCAAAGCTAAATATCAACAACGTGCTGAGCTTGCGAGCAAAAAATTAGGCAGTGCAGGTTTCAAATTCACACAACCAGATGCACCGTTTTATGTGTTCCCCAAACGTGAAGGTTTAGATGGTGAAAAATTCACTCTTGATTTGCTGGACAGTGGTGTAGCTGTAGCTCCAGGTACAAGTTTTGGTGATTACCGTGAACATTTCCGCATAAGTTTAACCGCTCCAGACAACGAAATAGAAACAGGTCTAGATAAAATCTGTGAGGCAGCTAAATAAATGAGAATAGCCATTCTTGGCGCAGGTAAAATGGGTATATGGTTTGCCAATTTTTGTAAAAAAAAGGTTGGCACTGTAATCCTTGCTGGCCGTAGCGCTGAGAAGTTGGCTAAACTCAATGTTGAGTTGCAAATTGAAACAACTATAGATTTTCAAGATGCTGTACGTAATGCAGATATTGTGCTTATTTGCACATCCATATCTTCTTTTGAAGAAGTCGTTAAAGAAATTGCACCCATCACACGTAAAGGGCAAATTGTAATGGATATTTGCTCTATTAAGGAGCATCCTGTTGATGTTATGCATAAATACATTAAAGAGGCAACTATTTTAGGTACTCATCCAGTTTTTGGTCCAGGCAGTAACGGTGTAATCCATAAAGCTTACGTGTTTACTCCAACTAATACACAAGAAGAAGCATTAGCTGAAAAGTATAAACAGTGGCTTGAAAAAGAAGGTGCCAATGTCTTTATTATGTCACCACAAAAACATGATGAGTACATGTCCACCATTTTAGGGCTACCCCACTTCATAGGCATAGTTACCTGTGAAACGTTATTATCACAAAAAAGTTTTGTTGAAACAAAAAAACTTGCCGGCACCACATATCGCATGCTCCTCACTTTTGCAGAAGCCACAGCTCAGGAAACTCCAGATATTTATGCTAGCATACAAACCAAGCTATCAGACTTAGCTAAAATGGAGGAGCTTTTCATTCAAAATGCTCAAGCATGGCTGGATCTGATGAAAAACAAAAACACAAACGAAATCATGGCAAGAATGGAACGTCTTAGAGTAAAACTTGCGGAAGTTGACAATGACTACGGTAAAAGTTATGAAATGATGTATCGTATGCTTCAATCAACCGAAGAGTAAACAATATTGATGTGATTTTTCAAGCATCAGTAGAAAAGAAACAAAATACCTAATTACTACCAAAAACAACCAATAGTGAACGTGACATCTATGGAAAAATGTGCTAAATGTGGAAAAGACCTTTTGTGGAATGAAGCGAAACTGGTTTTCTGGAATAAACAGTTAAAGAAAGGATACATTAAATGGATGGCGTTTGGTTCATCATATTTTGGTAAAGAAAGAAAAATTCCAGAATATGAAGGAAAAAAGTTATGCCAAAACTGCGCCATTGATGTATTTGAAGATGCCATGGCCCAAACTCCCGCGTTACAAATAAAAGGAGAAGATTTTGCTGATCTGAAAAAGTTCCTTACAGAAAATGGAGTAGTAATGTCAGCAATTAACTGCACAAAATGCAACAAAATGAACGATATCCCCGAAACAGGTAAACTACTAATCTGCAAACACTGTGGCAATCCAATCAAAATAAAAGACATACACGAAAAAATAAAAGAAATAACAAAATAAAGCTTCACAACTAAGAAGGTATTGATACAATTAGCCTGAACACTAAAAATGTTCAACACATACGTTCTGAAAAAAGAAGCCTGCACCAAAAACAGAAGCAGTATTTATAAGAAAACAAATCTTTGTATAATCGTCAATGTTTGTCTTAAACACCACAGTTCATATACTAGACCTCTGCATAACTTATGTTTTTTGTTCATAGTTGCATATTCCTGCAATAAGATTGAATCGTAGGCCGAAGCGTTTGCGTCTGTTACGATAACGATCAGACACAATTTTAAACCGTTTAATCAAACCAATTACATGCTCATTTAACACGCGTTCACTTGAAACTCTGCGGTTAAACATTTTATCATCCTTAGTTAATGGTCTTTTCTTACTACGCTTTATTGGAATTAAGGAATTCGCATGAAACCATGCAATACCAACACATCCCGTATCCACAACAGCCCGGATTTTAGAATCAAACTTTAGTTTTGACTCTTTAAACAACCTAAAAACGTGCCGACACCCATCAGCAAAAGATGTGCAAATAATTTGGCCATTTGCCCTACTTACAACCACCTGCGACTTTATAGTGTGCCTCTTTTTCTTTCCACTGTAGTAGTATCTTTGCTTTTTTTAGGTCGCTCAATTGGCGATTCTGTAGCATCAACGAGCACTACTTCATACTCCATATCACTCTTCAACAAAGCTTTACGACCTGGTAAGGGAAAATGTTCCATCTTTAACTAAAGTGTCTTCAACCCAGCGGATCATGCGGTACATGTTGCTTTCATCAATTTGGTAACTTGCAGCAATATGCGCATACATTCGGTGCTCGCGAATGTTCTCTAAAGTTGCAAGTAACTGCG
>Ga0209628_10002861_pt1 | contig 11905 bp, 8 predicted proteins | sample TergutCu122P4_FD_187285 | JGI IMG/M metagenome (GOLD analysis project Ga0209628, IMG submission 187285) | Cubitermes ugandensis P4 segment gut microbial communities from Kakamega Forest, Kenya - Cu122 P4 (SPAdes) (version 2) | ecosystem: Host-associated > Arthropoda: Insects > Digestive system >...
TGTGTGTGTGTGTGTGTGTGTGTGTGTGTGTGTATATATATATATAGATATATATATATATATATATATATATATATAGATATAGATATATATGTATGTATCCTTGTGTTTTTTTGGGGGGGTGTGTAAAGAAACCGTACCAAAAGAAAGAAACTGAACAACAGGCCATTGTGTAGGTGTTGTTCATCATATCAGGTAATTGTGATAAGGGGCATAATACCTTAGTAGCATTCGTTTTTAGAGGACTGGGTACTGCAGTGTTGCCAGTTTACTTATCAAGTGTTTTTTGTGTTTGGTAGTGTACTGAACATTGGCTATTTCCATTGAGAAGACGTATTTATGTATCCTTTGGTCTGTGACAGAACTGAATGTTGTCAAGTACTAGAAATGTATTATAATATTCCTTTAAAGGTGTTTGTGTTAGTGTGTGTGTGTGTGTGTATGTGTATGTATATATCACTTATTTAAAAAAGTTTTGGCATTACTTGATATTTATTTTGTATGAAATAAAAATTGTACTAATTTCAGTGCAATATCATTGAACGTCTCATACATGGCTCTCAGAGCCACCATTCTTTATGAAGTGAATGTATGCTTCCTATTGAAGAAGTTTTTGTATGGATGTTTTGTCTCTTTGGGTATTATTTTTATGTACAGTAATTTCATTTCATCTTATCAATATTATTATCTTAACCTCAAAACTGTAAGGTGAATTATAAGGCAGTAGAGAGGCCTCGTGTGAATGTAATACACGAGTGTATGCAATATATGGTGAAATGGGTAGCATGCTGTTCCACTCTTGCTTAGATCATGAAACTGTCCCAGTACTTACTGAATGTGAAATATTTCGTGTATTGTTACAGTTCTCAAAGATTAGGCCAAGAATTATTAATTTTTTCTATTCCTCTCCAATTTTTATAATTGTTTTCATACACCATGGAACAATACAGTGTTTAAATAAAGTGCACTACACATTCCAGCAACTGTTCTCAATTCCCTGATTTCACAAAAGCATTTTTTTTAGAGATTTATTGCATAGAATTTATATATATAGCATGTTTGCAGACACGTAACAAAGTTGTTCCCGTAACCAATTTGAATAGATGCATATACTGTAACAAAGCTGAAATATTAGTAAATACAAATAATGTAAGTGAAAAAAGTGCCTAAAAACACTACAACTAATGGTGAGCTGGTTACAGCAGGATGTGCTTCAGCCTTTTATGTTTATATTTTATGTACAGAATTCAGTTTGGCTAGGCTGTAATTCCTGATTTGTTGGACCAGGGGTTTAGGGTGGGAAGGATAGTGAGCAAAAAATTTGGCTGTGGGTTGCTGGATGACGTCTGGAATGGGTTCCATGTCAAGAGTGCTGTGCACGTGGGAAGTGGGGGTATGTCACAGAAGCATTATGTAGGCTTCTCAAAAGAAAGTTTCAGTAAGTTTTCTGAATAGCTCTTTCAGGGTAATGTAGTTGTTGTATGATTGCCTGATTGAGGAAAATTACGAAGGATGTCCATTAGTTTATGACTTAAAAAGAGAAATTTATGAAACAAAAGTAAAATAGTGAGAAAATGAGGAATAGTTTTAGGAGCATAGGTGCACAGAAATGTGAAGGAACATCAGCAGATAATCACTTAGTATTTTTATGTTAACAAAATAGATGTTACTAATGGTCACTTGTTGCTTTGATAGGGTTTTGTTCTTTTTCACACATGAAATTTACATATTAATCATCAGTATAAAGAAAAATATTTAATGTTATAAATGAACAGCACCATTTTCTTATGACAGTTATAAGTGCTTTAACCAAAAAGTGGCAAGGGAAAAGTCAGTATAGACCACTTATCTGAGCAGTAACCTACATATCAGAGGAAGGAGAAAAAACGTGAAGCACATCTCAGTAAAAATAAGGAAGAAGTGCTAATTCAAGTAATCATATTGAAAGTGAAAGGGAAGGAGTCTTGTTCTTTAATCCTCATATGGTGCTCATCAGAATTATTGTTGTTAAATTGTTTGAAGTATCTACAGATTCTGAAAATGCTGTTTCGGATTTACAAAGCAATGCTTGAACTTTGTTATAAATGTTGTGATGAGTCTGGGTCAGGTGCTTCAAGTTATGTTTGGAATGCATTAGCTACTACAACAGTTAAGAAATGTAACTGAATGAAATTTGAAATTTGTCTCATATTGTACAACAGTATTTGTACAAACAAGTAGGACTGTGTTAAAGTTGAGACATTTAGATAATATTTGAGGTTCTCACATTGGTGCTGATAGGATAGTATGCCATGTCACCTAGTGGATGTAGTGCGCCTTCATTACTCTTCACTCTTCTTGGATTGAATGATCCTGAAGATGAAGGCAGGATGCTCCTTCAAACTGTTAGAAATTATTTTCTGGTTAACATGACTGGACGTTCTGGGAGACTTGAATATTGAGGCATTTATATAGGAATATTTAAAATTTTATATACATATTTTTACCAGAAAAATTTAAATGGTATTATGTATGAGGTTAATAATTGATTTAGGTTTATAGATAGTACATGCATTCTTTCTAAGGTGTGAGGTATTCTTTGTATGTATGCTAAAAGAGTTGTTTTGTGTATCTCATGCATTTTGAAGATTGGCGATTGTTTTCTTCTGCTTTAAACTATTTGTATTATTTATGTTAGCAGATTTGGCTGAGAAGTCTAAAAGTAATTGTCTAAAAATATGGTGTGCTGCATAAGGTGTACCTAACTTCAGGTTATTATTTTATAAGTCATTTTGAGGAAAAGGTACTCATCAACATGTGCCTGATATCAACCATAACATGGCTACAGGAATTTTCAGATACGTTTGTACGCAGCCATAGTAAAAATGGGAAAATGTACATGTTTTATTATGTGGTACACACAAACATAAAGTTATATGTCAGATAACTATATGTAAGGGATGTCCATTAATTCTTAATGTACAGTACAACACATGTTCATTGACATAGCAAAACAAAGGAAGCAGTTAAGTATTATCTACTGTACCTACAACATCAAAAGTAAATGATGTGTCAGATAATATCACATAAGAAAGACACCAATTTTTAGCTGTGTTACCAAGTTAGTTATATTAGTTTTTGTAGTTGTGAGGTCACCAGATCCCGTGTTTCTTGACTGCTTCTTGTGGGGCCACATGAAGGATGTGTTCTACTGGCAGAAATTGCTGACAAGGGAACTAATGCTGTGAATCTTGGAAGCCACTGACTGCACAAGGGGACATGATGAAATTTTCAGAAAGGCGATGAATTACATTTTGAGACATGCAGAATTGTGGATACGGAATGGTGGAGATCATTTTGAACAGCTGTCTGTGTAACTCAACTGAAAATTGACTTTGTGATTTTTTTGCTTCTGAGCTGTAACATAACTACAGAAACTAACATAACTAATTCAGTAACAAAACCAGAAATTGATATTTTTCATTTGTGGCATTATCTAACACATAATTTTATTATAACATACATGCAGTAGGTAAATCTTGATTGCTTCCTTTATTTTATTGTGTTATTGGACGTATGGTGTACGGGAGGTTAAGAATTAAAGGATATTTTTCTGTTATGGTGTTACCTGACACAACGTTTTTATGTTTATGGAATGATAAAATGTGTGTATTTTACCATTTTCAGTTACGGCCATGTGTGTACCTTAAAATGCTCATAATTTTGTAATGGTTGAAAATTGGTCATATGTTAGTGACTTCTTGCTCATAATGACATAAAATAGCATCCTGAAGCTTTGTACACCTTATGTGGAACATCATGTGTCTGTATAGTTGTTAAATTTATTCCATTAGAAAGTTTAATTGAAATCTAATTCAAGTGTAATATTTGTTGTGGTGTCATTTTTGTGGTAAAATTCAGTGGCTGTTTGGTTATTTATTACCATTCAGGATAAATGTTCTGCAAACACTGTTATTAGAGAAATTTGTTATTCAACTTTTTGGCTTCAATTGTTTAGATGCCTTGGTTCCATATGGGTGTGAAATAATAGTGCACATTACCATAATGAAGTGTTTCTTAGAGCAAGAAATTAAATTGGCATCTGTTTTTTTTTATGTGGAGATTGTCAACAACCCCCACAAGAATTCAGCAGTGGAATGTTTTGCAGAAATTGCTGGATTTCTGCCAAACATGAAACATACACATTCTGTGATAGCAAATTCAGCATGTGATTGATGTCATTTGTGTCATTATACCGGTGTTAGACATTGTCCAGTTTCCTTATTGATACTTCTAATTTTCTGTTCTGTGTTTCATTTGTTTTTCTTTGCCATTACTTGTACCCTCTTATATTGATTTCCTTTGCCATTTCTTGATTCTGATTTTCTTTTCTAATCTGACCATTCCATGTATGTTGTATGTTTTAGTTTTAACACTATGTATTTCACAAACGTAAATGGCCATCATCTCTTAACAAAAGACATGTGTGAAGTACAGTGAGCAAGGTTCCCACCACAACAGCATTTATGTTTATAGGAATGGCATAGGTTTTATATTGGAATTTACTTTAGTAGTTGATTCAGTTGCACAGCACTTGTTTATGATGTATGAAAATTGTGCAGAAATTAAGCAGCAACATTCCATAAAAAAACATTTCTCACACACAGAAGTGCTTGTAAGTAATTGAATGTAACATAACACTGTTAATTGTGCAGTGACTTATGTTTGCTGTTACTCTCTCTTAATGAGTAGTGTATTTGTAATTAGTCATTATTGTATAACTTTATAAGTTCAAAACATTCGGTTTTGAAGATGTGGTAGCATTTATTAAGGCTAAAACTCTATAATTTTATAGTAATATCTTTATTTCAAATTTAATAGCATGAATTCTTCTCACACACTTTGTGTGGAAGACACCTTAAATTAAAATCTGGAGGCCTGTGATATTTGTCAGAAATATGAGTTGGCAGAATCAGTTTTTAACTTCAGTGTTTTAAAGCTTTTGAATTAATTTTGTATTGTCTTGGCACATAATTTTGCAGTGTGTTTTCATTACTTATGCTATTGAGACTACCTTTCTCCTGTCCTTTGTAATTCTTATTTCAGTATCAAAAGGGAGATGAGATGAGATCATTGAATTTATATGAAGAAATTTCCAAGTAGAAGAGTGGCTTGTGATTAGCTTCAGCAATGTTACATTCCCACCATTTGGCTTATGTTGATTGTTACCTTGCATGCATCTGTCTGAATACTATGTTTCAGGTGTATGGAGTGGTGTAAGGAAGAATCTTGTCGATGTAAGCAACTTCTGCTTATCATGATGTTTGTGAAATGTAGCATATTACACAACATGTGTAGGCCATATGGTCTGTTTCTTTAGGTTTAACATCTATTTGTTTAATATACTAGAACTACACATGCTGTAAAGTAATTGTGCTAAGAGCAGCATCTGTAGCAAGAACAAACACTTCAGTTACCAGCTATATTTAACGTGTTGCCTCTAGTGTAAAGTGACTTTATGCCACTCTGTGTGATCTCATGATCTTTTTCCCATTTTTGTATTTATTATTTTGAGCAACCATTTAGATGTTCTCTATCTTTGTTTCAGGTTCTAACACTTGAAGGGGAATCTTCTTACAATACTTCATGAAAGTTACCAGCACTGTGTTTTTCAAAGTGAAATTATTGGCTTCAGTAGGATTTCTTGTGTACTATGTAAAATACCGCCATGGAAAAAGAAAAGACTGAAACTGTATCGGAAACAAAAGAAGGATTTGACAGTGAACCTGGCATGAAGCACAGTGGTGATGATAAACCAGTTTTAGAAGCTCTGCCGGTAAATGTGTCTGCAGGGCATGACGATGAAATAGGCAAAATTGAGGTTGTAAAGGATGAGAATGACACTAATAATCTGTCACTAAAGGCAGAAGGTGAGGGGAAAGTAGATGAAGGTGTCAGTAGCAAAGATCATGACAAGGATCCTACAGTTGATTGTTGTGAAGTTCCTGCTGCTGTTCACATTCAACTAGAAGAGAAAAATGTGACAGTTCAGTCCACAAAGGCAACGTCCATTGGCTGTATTGGATCCAAATTAGACACTCCTGGAGTTGAAAATGGGTAAGACATGTTGCTGTTTTATGTGAGAGTGTGTGTGTGTGTGTGCGCGCGCGCGCACACAAGCGTGCGTGCATACACACACACACATATGTACCTCTGCTCTGTCTCTGTCTTTTTTACCCATTTCATGATCAGTTTCAAGGAAAGTGTTAATCTAAAAAATGTAATTTCAGTGATGCTTTATATGCCAAGAAAACAGTTGAATAATTGAATAATGTACATTTTAAGCACATGAATGTTTGTAATTTGCATAAGTCAGTTTAGGCCTCAAAGTTAGATAAAAGTATAACCTGTAAACAGTTCAGAATTAATATACTTTTTATAGAAGATAATCATAATTCAGATTATTCTGCCGATGCACACGTTGAATCACACTAAAGGACATCATTCTGCTTCACTGTGTTCCATTTGTTTTGTACGTTCTTTGCTTGGCCTTTATGTGGAATAACATATAGTATTTTTTAGACATTTTAGATATTGTTGTGATCCATCTGTAGTATGGTACTTAACTTTTATTATGCTTTAGTTTTATGCCATCTTGAGGTATGCTGATTGATGATCTGTGATTTGTATGGAAGCTTCTGCAACATCTTTTGTTCAAGAATTAATCGCATTGAAAGCAGTGTCTTGAGAATGGATTTTTATGTAGGCCTGTATATTGTATTTGAATAATAGGCCAATTGTATTGTATAAATTTTGGTTAGTTGCAGGTAGTATAACAGGTGATGTGTCCTTTCAGTATAAACTTCTGACATAACTTTTACCATTAGTGGTGTACTGATAGTAATGATTATTCAGAGGCTGTTGTGTTTAGTTCATGGAGTGCTTGTATGATCATTGTAAAAGCAACAGACTGTGGTCATTGCCTTCTTTAACAAAGGAAGTCTGGCCTGAGTGTGTGTTTCAGCATCAGGCCAAATTCCCCACTCACATACCAGCAACCAGGACAAGTTTGTAATTCAAGGTCAAGCATTCCCTAGCAGGCATCTGGCAACATTGTACAACAGCTACATGTGTATGACTGGTGGCACATCATTTTCCATCTTTGTATACCGTAAACATGTTTTGATGTAAATCTTGTCAAGTGATTGAACTATATGTTGCAGCATTATGCTTTATAAGAGTTCATGCAAGGTATTGGAGTTGCTTGTGCTCATGGTGGGGGCCTCAGATGGTATGTTGAAGCAGGTGGGGAACATCACAGATGGTTAGTTTTGACTGTTGCAGGAGTCAGTTGCATAGGGAAGGGAGATTAATTCGTGTTGCTTGTCTTGTTGCATATTTCAGAAGGTGACAGGTTTTGATTGAATCTTTACACTTTCCTGTTATGCTGCCAGTATTAGCAGTATATTGCTATCCCTGTTATGTATTGTCAGTCCTGAACTGCTGGTAAATGTTTAGAACTGATAATTCTTATCTTCTAAGGCACAATACTGATTTTCTTGTTAGCGTGAACATGTGGTCCTTCTTTTATAAGTATCATTTACTTTCCTTCTTCATATGATGTCATATCTATAGGTTACCATAAATAATGAATATGATGTTATCTGTGTTAAGGTGATGCCTGTTATGGTTGGTAACCATTTCCATTGCAGGATTTCACTGACCAGATGACAGAATGAACATTTCACCTGTTGGTGAACTGTGAATTGTTGGGATATTTATTTTTGATATTGGTTAAAATGGTTAACGAAATGTATTTCGCTATTCAAAAAAAAAATTATGTCTCTTTTGTAATGCATTGTTTTGTTTGGGGCAAATGTCATTTCACTGCATTTGTGTAAACATATTTTTCTGTAAAAGGAACTGTAGCTTATCACTTCAGGTATTAATTACTGTTTGTAGCTGTGAACGTGATGAAGTACACAGGACATGAAAAGTGCAGTTAATGTCTGTTGTGTTTGAGATATATCCCAGAATAGTGACAATTTTATTTTCTAGTTTTTATTGTGTTTATGGTTTTGTTGTTATTTCTGTCATCATCATACTTAGCAGCAGCAGCAGCAGTTGTAGTGGTGGTGGTGGTGGTAGTACTAGTGGTGGTGGTAGTAGTAGTAGTAGTAGCAGCAGCAGGAGTGGTATGTAGCAGCAGTGTCAGTACTGCAGTTGTAACATCCTGTCAGCTTTTACAAGTCGAAAGAAGGAAAAGTTACAAAGACTTGAGCACAAAGAGAGTGTGGTGATTTCACAAGATTACATTTCTCTGTTAACCCTTTAGAGAAGGTGTGTAAACTCTTTTATTTAAAGACCCAGTTCTTACTGTGCAGTAAATACTTTTCATCTTGGTTATAAAAACCAGTCAGTTGATGTTATGTAAGGCAAACTTCGCTGTTTGTTAGGCACGTTCACAAAATTGCGAAGAGCAGCTATTAGCTTCGTCATGCCTGTCTGTCCGCCAATCCGCATAGAACAACTCAGCTTCTACAGGATGGATTTTCATGAAAGTTGATATTTAAGTATTTTTTTAAAATCTGTGGAGAAAATTTAAGTTTCATGAAAATCTGGCATGTAACTGGTACTTTACATGAAGACCAATATAATTTTTGGTCACATTTTGCTCACTTCTTCTTAGAATGAGAAATGTTTCAGAAAAATATTGTAGACAAAATCAGAACACACATTTCATGTTCAGTAACTTTTTTAAAAAATTGTGCCTTTATGAGATAGTGTGGAAAATTATTATAGAGCCATGCAGGCCACATATGACAATATGGCTCATGTGCACTGCATTTTGGATACCCAAGGGTACAGTCAGTCTCTGTATGTGTAATAGTTATTGCTTTTCCACTGCAACAGTTGTTGCACAAATGTGCAATGTTATGTGTACATTGCCTGTCTTGCCTGAAATCCCGTCAAGCATATACCATGACTTACCTCAAGTTGGGCCATGTCTGTTCCACTTCTTCCCAATTTATTATTTACTAATCCTGTAGGTGTCATTAAATAAACCATAAAAGAATAAATGCAGTGTCTTCTACCAAGGCATGTTTTGAAACAGACTGCTAGTAAAATTGTGTTGTGTTAGTAATTTACTCTTCAGTAATTTGTATGTTACTGTCAAACATGGCAATTTTTATTATATTCAACAGTGCATACTACATGTTTCGGTCCATGCGACCATCTACAGGTATGAAAGTATGTAATTTAAACCAAGCAGAATGTGTTAAATTGTATGGCAAATTGCGACATCATGTAAATTTCACAGTAGTCACAACATTGAGGTGTTGTGTATTTCATCTTGTATATATTTTTATTATTAAAAACATGTATTGTTTCTGTAATTGTTACAATGTTTTGTTAAAAGTTTTTTGTACAAACTTTATTCTGTTTGACTTGCATGAATATTTAGTGTCCTATTGTATTTGTATTTATCTGTGTGCATACATTCTTTGGAAACTGATACATTCTATGTATATCTGTAATGAGTATTTAAGTTATTTTAATATTTGGAATTTTAAATATGGATATTATTCAACTTACCTATATTATTTATTACATACAATTTTTTTTTGTGTGTTCAGTGGGGAACAGGATTTTTTGTACACCAAAGAAAAGTATCAGCAGTTAAGAGAGTAGAGTTTGCTTAGCGATAGGATGTCATATATAGCTCTGAGAGGTCGCTGGTGTGATATCATTGTTCTGAACGTTCATGCATCAAGTGAGGAGAAAAGTGATGACTCAAAAGACAGCTTTTATGAGGAATTAGAGCAGGTTTTTTGTATCATTTTCCTAAGTACCGTATGAAAATTCTATTAGGAGATTTTAATGCAAAAGTGGGGAGAGAGAATATTTTCAAACTGACAATTGGGAATGAGAGTCTACATCAGGATAGTAATGGTAATGGTGTTGGAATAGTAAACTTTGCCACATCAAAATATCTAGTTGTTAAGAGCATGATGTTCCCGCACTGAAACATTTACAAGTACACCTGGACCTCTCCTGATGGGAAGACTCACAACCAGATTGATCACATATGGATGGATAGGAGATAGCAGTCGAATATACTAGATGTACGAAGTTTCAGGGGAGCTGACTGTGATACTGATCACTATCTGGTGGTTGCAAAAGTTAGGAAAAGATTGGCAGTAAATACACAAGCAGCTCAGTAGTTTGATGGGGTAAGATTTTATCTCAGGAATCTAAATGAGCTGGAGGTTAGGAAACAGTGTCAGATTGAGATTACAAACAGGTTTGCAGCTTTGGAGACCTTAAGTGATGGTGAGGACATAAATAGGCCTAAAGAGAGTCTAGGTCTGCACAAATTGAAGCAGCATAAACCATGGTTTGATGAGTAATGTTTAGGTTTTTTAGTTCAAAGGAAGGAGGCTAAAATGCAGTGTAGATAATCTAAACAGTGTAAGACATGATGCTAGCAGGCATTTCAGGAACAAAAAGAAGTAATATCTGAAAGCTAAAATTGAGGAACTTGAAACTAATAGTAAGATAAAAAATATTAGGGACTTGTATAGGGGCATCAGTGACTTTAAAAAGGATTACCAACCTAGAACTAATATAGTAAAGGATGAGAAGGGTGATTTGGTTGCAGATTCCCACAGTATTTTGGCTAGGTGGAGAAACCATTTCTCTCAGCTATTGAGTATACATGAGGTTAATGATGTTAGGCAGACAGAATTACACACAGCAGAACCACTAGTGCCTGAGCCAAGTGCCTTTGAGGTTGAATTGGCTATTGATAAGCTAAAAAGTCACAAATGAGCAGGTATTGATCAAATCCCAGTAGAATGGATTAAGGCAGGGGGTAGAACAATATGCTGAGAGATCCATAAACTTATTATTTCTATTTGGAATAAGGATAAATTGCCTGGGGAGCGGAAGGAATTCATCATTGTACCTATCTATAAGAAGGGCAATAAAACAGATTGTAGTAATTATAGGGACATATTTTTGCCAACTACATACAAAATTTTATCCAACATCCTGCTGTCTAGGTTAATTCTATATTCAAATGAAATTATTGGGGATCATCAATGTGGATTTTGATGCATCAGGTGACTACTGATCATATGTTCTGCATCCGTCAAATACTTTAGAAAAAATGGGAATACAGTGAAGCAGAGCATCAGCTGTTTATAGACCTCAAGAAAGCTTATGATTCAGTTAGGAGGGAAGTCTTGTATAATATTCTCATTGAGTTTGGCATCCCCTTGAAATTGGTAAGGCTAATAAAACTGTGTCTGACTGAAATGTATAGCATAGTCCAGAGAGGCAGGAATTTGAGATGTTTCCTATCAGAAATGGTTTGAAACAAGGAGATGCCCTGTCGCCATTGCTGTTCAACTTTGCTTTAGTGTACGCCATTAAGAGGGTTCAGGTAAACCAGGATGGCTTGAAATTATATGGTACACATCATCTTCTGGTTTATGCTGATGATGTTAATATGTTGGGAGGAAGCATACATACTATAAAGGAAAACACAGAAGGTTTGGTAGTGGCTAATAAGGAGACTGGACTCGAAGTAAATGCGGATACAACAAAGTACATGGTCATGTCTCAAGATCAGAATGCAGGATGAAGTCGCGATATAAAGATTTATAGTAGTTCATTTGAAAGGGTGGAGGAGTTCAAATATTTGGGAACAACCATAACACATCAAAATTCTATTCAGGAAGAAATTAGGAGCAGATTGAAGTCAGCGATCGCTTTAAAGATTGAGATATACAGAACTATAATTTTGCCTGCTGTTTTGTATGGGCGTAAAACTTGGTTGCTGACATTGAGGGAGGAATATAGGTTGAGGGTGTTTGAAAATAGGGTGTTGAGGAGAATATTGGGCCTAAGAGGGACAGGG
>Ga0209628_10002862_pt1 | contig 11904 bp, 12 predicted proteins | sample TergutCu122P4_FD_187285 | JGI IMG/M metagenome (GOLD analysis project Ga0209628, IMG submission 187285) | Cubitermes ugandensis P4 segment gut microbial communities from Kakamega Forest, Kenya - Cu122 P4 (SPAdes) (version 2) | ecosystem: Host-associated > Arthropoda: Insects > Digestive system...
GGATCGCCGCCGATAAAGTTGTCAGCCCGCTGGCGTGGCATTTGGGCGTAGCGGATGGCGTAGGCTTCGTAGACGGTATCTGGCATGGCGTTCATTCGGGTGGGTCAGATTCCCAAATAGGCTTTTTGTACGAAAGGGTCGGCTAGCAGTTCCGCGCCGCGGCCGGTACGGACAATCTCGCCGTGTTCCAGCGCATACGCTTGGTGCGCTAGCCGAAGAGCCAATCTGGCGTTTTGTTCGACCAGCACAATGGATACGCCGCTGTCGGCATTGATGCGCTGGATGGCATGGGCAATTTCGGCCACGATCTTGGGTGCAATGCCGAGAGAAGGCTCATCCAGCATTAGCAGGCGCGGATTGGCCATCAAGGCGCGCCCAATCGCCACCATCTGCTGCTCGCCACCGGACAGCGAGCCGGCCATCTGCGACCGGCGCTCTAACACGCGCGGAAATAGCGCGTAAATTTCATCCAGCGTGCGCCGAATGGTCCGTTTATCGCGCACCCCGTAAGCGCCTACCAGAAGATTCTCCTGTACGGACATGCGACCGAACATCCGGCGCCCCTCGGGAGAAAGGGCAATGCCCGCAGCGACCCGTGTGGCAGGCGCCCAGCCGGTAATGTCTTGGCCGTCGAAGCTCACGCGGCCCGAAGCAATGCGGACTAAACCAATCACGGCTTTGAGCGAAGTGCTTTTGCCCGCGCCGTTGGAACCGATGAGAGCGACGATTTGCTTAGCGTCGACAGAAAAATCAATGCTGCGCACGGCTTCTAGCGGACCGTAGCGCACAGTCATGCCGTGAACCTCAAGCATGGGCATAGTCGGGCGCTCCGAGATAGGCTTCGATTACTGCAGGGTTATCGCGCACTTGCCGCGGCGCGCCTTCGGCGATTTTCTCGCCGTACACCAGTACCACGATGCGCTGGCATAGATCCATGACCAGTGCCATGTGGTGCTCCACCAGCAGCATGGTTAACCCACATTCAGTCTGCAAACGCTTGAGCAGGAGCCCTAGTTCCTTGCACTCTTCGTGGTTCAGGCCAGCGGCTGGCTCATCGAGCAACAACATCCGCGGCTGCGTGGCCAACGCTACCGCGATGCCCAGTTTTTTCTGCAGGCCGTAAGCCAGGCTGCCCGCCATCGCGTCGCGCCAAGGGTGCAAGTCGGTCATTTGCAGTATGGCGTCGATCTCGCCCGACACGGCGTTGGCAGCCAGACATCCGTCGGTTTTGCCGCTCAGATGATTGACCAGCGATCCTCTAATGCGCGACAACATGCCGCGATAGACGTTCTCGGCAACCGACGCCTGCGGATAGGTCGAAGTGGATTGGAAGGTTCGTGCCAAGCCAAACGATACTACACGGCTGGGGGGGGCGCCGGAGATATCCCGCCCCTCGAACAGCACGCGGCCCGACGAAGGCGGAAGTGTCCCGCTGATGACGTTGAACGCCGTGGTTTTGCCAGCCCCGTTCGGGCCGATCAACCCTACCAGTTCGCCTTCAGCGATGGAAAAAGACAGATCACGCAACGCTGTTAGTCCGCCGAAGCGGCGTGTGATGCCATGCACCTGAAGCACATCCCTGTTCATACCAGCGTGCCTTGCCTATCGCTGCCAACGCGCCTGCCCGCCAAGGCTGACCAAGCCGCCCGGCATAAAGCGCAGTATCAAAATCAGAGCGGCGCCGTAGAACACATGCTGGGTCTGCACCGCGCCGCGGAAAAACTCGGGTAGCGGCGTCAGCACCAAGGCGCCAATCAACGGTCCCAAAACGGAACTGCGGCCGCCGATTACCAGCATGATGATGAAACCGATCGACACGCCCGCGTTGAACGATTCGGGCGACACGTAGCCAATATACCGAGCCTGCAGGATGCCGCCCAACGCCGCCAGAGCACAGCCCCCGACGAAGGCCACCAGTTGTAGACGGAACACGCTTAACCCAGTTGATTCAGCTAAGGTGGGATTTTCCGCTACGGCATCGAGGGCATGACCGAGTGGACGCTTGAAAAGGACGTGCAAGATCCACACCGACAAGAGCGCGACGGCCACGGCCAAAATATAGAACTTGGGCCGGCTGTCCAGCGCCAAGCTGAAAATCTGGATCGGCGCGATATTGGTAATGCCGTTGGCACCACCGGTCACATCGGCCCAGTCCAGCAGCGCCAAGCGCGTCAACTCGCCGAAGGCGAAAGTGACCAGTACGAAGTACACGCCCCTCAAGCGCAGAATCGCCCATCCTAGCGCGCCTGCCACAATCACCGTAGTCAGGATCCCGGCGCCTGCTGATAGCCAGAACCCGATACCCAGATATCGATCCATCAGCACCGAGGCGTAAGCCCCCACAGCCATGAATGCCGCGTGCCCGAGCGACAACTGCCCGGCCCGGCTGATTAGCGCCAAACCAGTCACAATCACTACGTTCAGGCAGCTCAACACGGCCAAGTGCAGCACAAAAGCACCGCCGAACCAGGGCGCGACGACGACCAGAGCCAGTGCCATGCTCCAAAACGCACGCATGGCCGGTGGCATTGCGCCAACATGGCGAGCAACGGGCTGGCGTCTGTTCATGTCACGCTTCTCCCTTGCCAAGCAGTCCCTTGGGCCGGATTACCAGCATTACGATCACTGCAACGAAAATGAGCATGTCAGCCGTGCTGGCGCTGAAAAGCAGGTTGGCGTAACTTTCCACCAGCCCGAGTAGCAGGCCCGCGGCGACGGCGCCAGGTATGCTGCCGAGGCCGCCGAGTATCACCACGATGAAGGCTTTGAGCAAAGGCGTCGCGCCCGCGAATGGCGACACCGAGAACAGCGGTGCCATCAGCGCTCCGGCTACAGCCGCCAGGCCCACGCCAATGCCAAAGCCAAGCGGGTAATAGACGCGCGAGCGTATACCTTGGATTGAGGCAATCTCGTGGTCCTCGACCACTGCACGTAAGGCGCGGCCAGGTTTGGAATAGCGCAAAAAGCCGTACAGTAGCGCCAGCACAGCCAAGGCGAACGCAACAACGTAAATACGTGAGCTTGGGATGGCGACCTTTCCCAGACGAGTTGCGCCACGGGCAATGGCTGGAATTGAGCGCGGATCGGGGCCAAAGAACATGAGCGCCAGATTTTGCAGCATCATGCCCAAACCTATTGTCGCGATCATGCCGGTGATTTCATCGTGCCGAAACGGTTTCAGGATGATCCATTCAAGCAGGAAACCGATGACTATCGCTCCTACGAAGGTCAAAGCAACTGCAGCCAAAAACGGGAGTTCAGCCTGGGTAATCAGGAAGTACGCACCAAAGGTGCCCAGCATATAAAACTCGCCATGCGCGAAATTCACCATGCGCATCACGCCGAAAACCAGCGTGAAGCCTACTGCCATCAGTAGGTATAGCAGGCCGACGATCAAACCATTGACCGTAGCTTGCGCCAAAAGGACGCCCCAATCCACGCATTGCTCCTGTCGGCTTACTTGCAGCCAGCGACTGTACAGCTCGCGCGGATTACCTCCTTGCCGCCCTTGACCTCGGCGACGTAAAACGGCGCGTCGAGCTGGTGATTGAGGCCATAGACAGCCTTGCCCGTCCAGTTCAGTTTGCCGAGCGCGCCGTTGAAATCGGAAATTTTTTCCAGTTCAATACGCACCTTGTCCGTATCGGAGACTGTTCCCGCGCGACGCATGGCCTCGAAAAGCATGTTGGTGCCGTCGTAAAACGATGGGCTGAAACCGTTCATGGGTGTCTTGTACTTGGCCGTGTAAAGCTCGGCATACGCCTTTGTGGAGGGCAACTCCGCGTTGATCGGCGTATGCACGAACATGCCTTCGGCGGCTTCCTTGCCCGCCACATTGACAATTTCTGGCGTAGCCGGGCCGCCGGCACGGACGACCTTGCCATCGAAACCCAATTCACGAGCCTGCTTGACGATCAGACCGGCGGTGGTGGGCGAGTTGACGCTGAGTTCGATCGTGTCGATGTTCTGCGCCATCATGCGAGTGAGAATCGGCACGAAGTCAACGCGGTCGCGCTCGAAAAATTCCTTGGTTGACAGCGTGGCGCCAGCCTTCTTGTAGGCTGCCTCCATGTCGCCGGCGCTTTGCTGGCCAGTTTCGTCGTTGGGCAGGAGTGCGCCCACTTTCTTGATGCCCTGCGTCTTGACCAGCCAGTCAATCTGGGGCTGCGACACCTCGGCTGTGGTGACGTTGGGACGGAAGGTATAGAGCTTGTCCAACCCCAGCGCCTTCGAGGTAAAGCCCAAGGTCAACAGGATGACCTTACTCTTCTCGGTAATTGGTTGTATCGCCAACACGGGCGCCGAGCCAACCGGACCGATGATGTACTTGACCTTATCTTCGAAAACAAGACGGTTGGCCGCCGTTACTGCCTCGTTGGCTTGATACTTGTCGTCGTAGGCCACGACCCGTACTTGGTATTTCTTGCCAGCCACTTCAAGTCCGCCGGTCGCATTGACCCGGTCGGCGGCCAGTTCGGCGGCGTTTTTCATGCCTTGTCCCCAGGCCGCACCCGCCCCCGACAGCGTTACCAGAGCGCCCAGCGTTAGGGTTTCTTGGGCCTGACTGGCGAAGGAAACCAATAGGCCCATGGCCAGAGTTGCGGGAATGTGTTTTTTCATGATCTTCATCTCCTATGGTTCAACAACGATGCCTTGCCGGCACATCTTCAAGGCCGCGCGATTTCGTCCAAAATCGGCAGCAGGTAACCGCGAAACTGGTTCGGGTTTTCGCTCATGGGGAAGTGCCCCAGTTCGCGCATGATGGTGACGCTGGCGCCCGGAATGGCCTCAGCGGTGCGTAGCGTGTCCTCGGGCGAGCACGAGAAATCATATTCGCCTGTTAGCAGGTATAGCGGAAATTGCTTCGCATTGATGCTGCCTAGCTTGCCACGTAGATCGGCATCGACCCGATAGAAGTACAAATCACCTTTAAAAACACCGGGGCCACCCTGCATGTACTGCCAGAGTGTTTCATGCTGATACTCTGGCGGGGACTGCGGCGCCATCAGGCCTGATACGAGCGCCGCACAGACTTCACCGCCATGCACGTCACCGCGATTGAGCCAAGCTGTGTCGTACCAAGGCTGCTGGAAATCTGCAGCTTCCACGCCAATCAGGGCGCGAAAGCGTGCGGCATGACGGTTGGCCAATTCCAGCACAATGCGCCCACCAATGGAGCAGCCGATCAGCGCTGGCATGTCCAGTTCTAGTGCGTCGCAAAAAGCCAGGATGGTTTCGACGTAGCGCTGCGTGGAAAGCCGGTACTCCGTTTCCTGCCACCCGATGGGTGGATACGACTTGCCGTGCCATGGCATATCGAATGCAATAACCCGGTAGCGGGATGTCACCGCTTCGTCACACATCAAGTGCCGATATTGACGTCCATCCGCGCCAGCGGTATGCAAACAGACCAGCGGAATGCCACTGCCTGCTTCCTCAAAATACACGCGGTGCTGCTGGCCTGCGATATCAAATGATACGTACCGCCCGATGATGGGCTCGATGAATGTGCTCATCACTGCTGCTCCCGAGGCGCTGCCAGAAGATCCTTGACTTGCTGCAGGTTTGCCATCAGCGGATGCAAATTGCCCTCAATGCACATTTCCCGCCGCTTGTTCAACGCCAGGATATCGTGCCAGCCCGGCGTGGGCGTGCGCTGCCAGTAGGCAAGCCAAGCGCGCTCGGAGCCGCGTATTGAAAAGTCCCACGACTGTAGCGGACGGGTTAACTTTTCAATACCCGTCACAATGCCGCCGCATACACGAACCAAGAGACAGACTTGGTCGAACCCGAGCAGGATCACAGCGTTGAACGAAGGCCGCGGCCTGGCGTACGAAATCGCGGCATCAGCAAACCGCTGGGCAAGCACTTGTCCGCCGAGGGCCGACGTAGGTGCGTTTGTCATGATTGCTGTCTCCCGCATTCCTTTTCAGATGGCTTGGTCAATCAGCCTTGGCGCCAGAAGCCTTGACGGCCGCTCCCCACTTGGCCTGCTCGGCATTTATGAACTTGGCAAAAGCCTCCGGCGTGCTGTTGATCACGTCGCCACCCAGGTCACTGATGCGCCGGCGCATTTCCGGAGTATCGACAACCTTGGCTACGTCGTCGTGAATCTGATTTACCAGATCAGGTTTGATCGATGCCGGCGCAAGCAAACCAAACCAGGTTGCTGCCTCGAAGTTCGGCATACCGGCTTCGGCGAAGGTTGGAATGTCCTTCAGCGCGTCGACACGTTTGTCGTTGGCTACCGCCAGCGCGCGCAATTTGCCTGCCTGAATTAGGGGAAGCGCCGAAGTGATCGTTCCAAGCATCATCTGCACCTGGCCGCCCATCAAGTCGGAAAACGCCGGCGCGTCGCCTCGGTACGGGACATGCTGGATGTTGGTGTGCGTTGCTATTTTGAACAGCTCGCCGCTCAGGTGCTGGGCCGTACCCGTGCCTGGCGAGGCGAAATTCACCTTGCCACCCTCAGGCGTCTTGAGGTAGTTGAGGAACTCCTTGAGGTTCTTGGCTGGAACGGATGGGTTGACCACCAGTACCAGCGGCACCTTGGTTACCAAGGTGATGGGCGCGAAATCCTTGATCGGGTCGTAGTTGAGCGACGAATAGAGGTGGGCGCTGATGGTATGCGCCGAAGTCGTCATGTAGAGCGTGTAGCCGTCCCCCGCCGAGCGGGCCACGTAGCTGGCGCCAATGGTCGTGCCTGCGCCAGAGCGGTTTTCCACGACAACGGCATGGCCCCATGCGGTTCCCAGCTTGTCGGCAATCGCCCGCGCCACAACGTCCGTTGCTCCGCCTGCCGGATAAGGCACCACCATGGTGACGGTCTTGGACGGATAAGAACTCGCGGCCAGTGTGCCAGTCGAGATCGCCATCAGCGCGGCGCATAGCCAAACACGCAGTTTTCCTTGCATCTCTTTTTCTCCTCTGTTGGGCGTTCTATCAAACAGAACGATAATTCTATTATAGAATTCTGGCTGAACTTATGATTTGTGTCAACCCAGCAAGCGCCAGACAGACAGCCGCTGTCGGTGCCGCACCACGGCGGCACGATGGCCAGTAAGGAGAACATGCACGATGTCCAGCATCACAACAAACCCGGCCGAGCAAAAACAACTGCTCATTGGCGGGCAATGGGTCGCCGCACCCGGCAACGGCTTTGCCTCTGTGAATCCAGCCACAGGGCGGACCAACTATCTGATAGGCGCCGCGTCCGAAGCCCAGGTTGATCAGGCCATTGAATCCGCCTCGCAAGCCGCACGCCAACCGGCATGGCGCGACATGCTGCCTCACGTGCGTGCCGGCATCCTGCGTCGCATTGCCGATGGCATGGATCGGCATGCTGAAGAACTGGCCCGATTGCAGATGATTGAAAACGGAAAGGTCTGGAGCGAATGCAAAACCCAAGTCGCCAGTGCCGCCGCCACGTTCCGCTACTACGCCAGCGTCTGTGAAACGCTGACCGCCGAAGTCACCCCGCCGCGCGGCAACTACCTCTCGATGGTGCAGTACGAGCCTTATGGTGTTGTCGCAGCCATCACGCCGTGGAACTCTCCGCTGACGATGGAGGCGCAGAAGGTCGCGCCAGCGCTGGCTGCCGGCAACGCCGTTATCCTCAAACCGTCGGAAGTCACTTCCTCGCCCGCGCTGGTGCTGGGGCGCATTGCGCTCGAAGCCGGCCTGCCTGCAGGTGTTCTGAACGTGATTACTGGTCTTGGCGCCACTGCGGGCAAGCGCCTGGTGGAGCACCCCGGCGTGCGCATGGTCTCGTTTACTGGCGGCACGGCCAGCGGACGCACCATCGCTCGTGCCGCTGCAGAAAAACTCATTCCCGTGGCGCTGGAGTTGGGCGGAAAATCCCCGCACGTCGTCTTTTCCGATGCTGACCAAGACGCTGCCATCAAGAGCATCATTGATGGCATTTTCGAGGGTAGCGGTCAGTCCTGCGTAGCTGGCTCGCGCCTGTTCGTTCAACGCAGCATAGCGCCCGCTTTCCTCGACAAATTGGTTTCCCGCAGTAGCCAGATCAAGGTTGACTTGCCTGACGCCACGGGAGCGCAGATGGGGCCCATTGCCTCGTTCGGTCACCGGAAAAAAATTGAAGGCATGGTTAACTCGGCCTTGGCTGCAGGCGCTGAAGTGCTGCTGGGTGCACGGCGTCCCGATGTCCCGGCGCTCGCTCATGGAGCCTTCTATCTGCCTACTATTTTGGGCAACTTGAACCCCAGCTCCTCTATCGTGCGCGAGGAAGTCTTCGGGCCAGTGCTGGTCGCACTGGTGTTTGAAGACGAGGACGACCTCATCGAGCAAGCCAACGACAGTGTCTATGGTTTGGCTTCCGGCATCTGGACGGCTGATTACCGGCGCGCCTGGCGCGTTGCGCGGCGCCTTGAAGCGGGCACTGTCTGGATCAATACCTACAAGCAGCTTTCCATCGCCACGCCCTTCGGCGGTTTCAAGCAAAGCGGCATTGGGCGCGAGAAGGGCCTTTCCGGCCTGCGCCTGTATCAGCAAGCCAAAAGCATCTATCTAGGCATGTAATCAAATTTCCACGGAGATACCGAATGACCACTTTCAAACAAGCCGGCTTTATCGGCCTGGGCGTAATGGGCGAACCTGTCTGCCGCAACCTTGCACAAAAATCTGGCCTGCCCGTGCTCGGCTGCGACACCAATCCTGCGCCACTGGGGCGTCTTGCCGCCCACGGCGTGCGGGCAGCGGCTTCCATTGCGGAAGTGGCGCGCATGAGCGACGTGCTCTTTTTGTCCTTGCCTTCGGGCGAGATAGTCGATCAGATCGCGCGCGCACCCGACGGACTGCTGGCTCACACCCCGCCCGGCCAGATCGTCATCGACCTGAGCACTTCACCCGTCGACACCACGCGCAAACTGCACCAAGATTTCGCCGCCAAGGGCGCCATCTTCATCGATGCGCCGGTGGCGCGCACGCGCGCTGCGGCCGAGGCCGGCACTCTGTCGGTGATGGTCGGCGGCGACCAAGCCATCCTGGAGCGAGTGCGCCCGCTCATTGCCACCTTTGCCAGCGAAATCACACTGTGTGGCGGCGTAGGCAGCGGCCAAGTGGTAAAAATCCTGAACAACATGGTGCTGTTCGAGACCGTACTGGCGCTCTCCGAAGCGCGCGCCATTGCCCGTCGCTCGGGCGTCGATGTTCAGGTCCTGCTGGAAACTTTCACCCGCGGCTCGGCTGACAGCTTTGCCCTGCGCAACCATGGCTTAAAGGCCATCTTGCCAGGCGATTTTCCCGAGCGCGCCTTCTCGGTCGAATACGCTCGCAAGGATCTGCGCTACGCCTTGTCACTGGCTGCGCAAACCGGCGTGCAGGCGCTAGGTGCGGAAAACGTCGAGCACTGGTTCGCCGAGGCAATCAAGGCGCGGCACGCAGACCGTTATTTCCCCGTTATCAGCCGCGTTGTCGACAAAGATGGCGAGAGTGCCTGACGCTCGTTCTCATACACCATCCGAAGGTGTCGCGGCGGTTCAGCGCGCGCTGACCGTTGTTGAGGCGCTGGCGCAGCGCAGCACCCCTATCACGCTTGCCGATCTATCGCGCACTACCGGCTTTTATAAGAGCACCTTGCTGCGCTTGCTTGCTACCCTTGAGCAAGCCGCGCTGGCGGCACGCCATCGTGACGGTCGCTACGCCCTTGGTCCTTACGCCTTGCGCTTGGGTCGGGCATATGACGCCACCCACCATCTCACGGAAACCTTGCTGCCGCTGCTGCAAGCCCTGATCGATCAGGGGACGGAAAGCGCGTCGTTCCATGTTTGGCACGACTTGCGATCACGCATCTGTTTGCTGCGCATTGATTCCCACCACTCCACGCTCGATCACATCCGGGCTGGCGACCTGCTGCCGCTGGACCGCGGCGCGCCGGGAAAAATACTAATGGCGTACTTGAAGGGCCAACCCTCCGTCAAGGCGCCATTGCTGTTAACTTCGATAGGCGAGCGTGACCCCAATTGCGCTTCCGTGGCATGCCCCGTATTCGGGCCAGACAATGAAATCTGCGGCGTCATCTCCTTATCCGGCCCCAAAGAGCGCTTCACACCAACTGCCCTGAAAAAAATGTCCAAACTGGCCCAGCAAGCTGCCATCACTGCCACGCAATCCCTTGGCGGGCACTGGCCGGGCACGCGGTAAGAGGCACGCATGGTCGATGCAGTGGTGTTGCCACTATCCGGCAGTGACAAGGATTCCCAAGATGCCAACATATCGCCCACCGACGGTGGCTGCCAATAGGCAGTAGCATAGAATTTTTGTATGACAGTCGCATGATCGGAGCATCCGTATGAACAAGTATCTTCTCACTGAAGACCAACTCGCCATTCAAGGCAACATTCGACGCTTCTGTGCCGAAAAGATCGCTCCGCTAGCCGGTCAGATTGATGAGAGCGGTGAGTTTCCACATGACATCTTCCGTCAACTGGGTGAGCTCGGCTACATGGGTATTTCCAGTGCGGTCGAGCACGGCGGCAGTGGACTTGACTTGGTCTCGCAGGTACTCGTACTGGAGGAAATTTCCAAGGCATCAGGCGCGGTGGGCAGCTCGTACAACGCGCACATCGGCTTGGCTTCAACGGTGATCAGCGAGTTCGGCTCCGACGAACAGCGGCGCAAGTACTTGCCTGATCTCACCTCGGGGCGCAAAATCGGTGCCTTTGGCCTGACCGAGCCAAGCGGCGGCTCCAATGCTGGCGCACCCGCAACCCGTGCGCTCTTCAAGGAAGACGGTTTGTGGCATGTGACGGGATCTAAGGCTTTCAATACCAATGGTTTCGTGGCGGATACCTTTGTTATTACTGCCAAAACTGACAACGGTGTCACTGCGTTTATTTTAGAGCGCGGTATGCCGGGCTTCGAAATCGGTTCACCGGACCGAAAAATGGGTGTAAGTGGCTCGCCGACTAGCACTTTGTATTTTCATGATGTGAAAGTGCCAGATGCCAACCGCGTGGGCGAGGAGGGTACGGGTTTTCGCAAGTTTGCGCGTACGCTGGACAAAGGACGCGTAAATGTTGCGGCCCTGTCGACGGGTTTAGCACAGGCGAGTTATGAGGTAGCGGTGGCGTATGCGAAGGAGCGCACACAGTTTGGCAAGCCGATAGGTGCCTTCCAAGGCATCCACTTCCAACTTGCGGAAATGGTGACTGACATTGAAGCAGCGCGGCTAATGACGCTGAACGTGGCGCGCATGTACGACGCTGGTATGCCGATTAAGATGGAAGCCGCCATGGCCAAGTATTTCGCCGCCGAGGCTAGCCTGCGCGTCTGCGATAAGGCCATAGAAATCTTGGGCGGCTACGGATATATGAAGGACTTTCCTGTTGAACGCTATTACCGCGACGCCAAGATGTACCAGATCGGCGAAGGTACGAGCCAGATCCAGCGCATCGTAATTGCACGCGAGATTTTGGGCAAGGCCATCGTGAGCTTTACCTGAGTGGTTCAGGTTGTTGTCGCGCCCGTATCCGCCGCGCGGAAGTTCACGCTTGCCACCACTGTTGCTGTGCGACCCGCCCCGAGATGCTGCTGACGCGTACACTGCTGGTGTCAACTTTCCGCAGATGCCTACTTGTTATCGCAGTGGCCTATTGCTAGAACCAAAATAAGCATACATGACGGTTATTGGATTATTTGCGATCTATATATTTATCACAGCCACCCCACCCGCTTGAACCGCCGGTACAGCAGCAGGCATGCCAGGAAGATCATGCCGAGGGCGGCGGGGTAGCCGTAGTGCCATTTCAGTTCGGGCATGTTCTCGAAGTTCATGCCCCAAATGCCCGCCAGCGCGGTGGCCACCGCGAAGATGCCGGCCCAGGCGGCCAGGCGCTTGGTGGTTTCGGATTCTTCGATGGTGACCATGGAGAGGTTGACCTG
>Ga0209628_10002863_pt1 | contig 11904 bp, 9 predicted proteins | sample TergutCu122P4_FD_187285 | JGI IMG/M metagenome (GOLD analysis project Ga0209628, IMG submission 187285) | Cubitermes ugandensis P4 segment gut microbial communities from Kakamega Forest, Kenya - Cu122 P4 (SPAdes) (version 2) | ecosystem: Host-associated > Arthropoda: Insects > Digestive system >...
CTCGGCCTACCACGGCAAAGGCGGCGATGGCATCTGGCATGTCCAGAGCGTCAATCGCTACGATGCCAGCCTGAAAACCTGGATCGCCCGCTTTCGCGGCGTGGCAACAAAATATCTCGCGAACTATCTGGGCTGGCGTCGTTTGCTTGATCGCTTCAAAGACAACCTCACCCCCCAGCAATTCCTGTTTCATGCCCTGCGTACCTCGTATCAGTAAAACACGGGTAAGGCGAACTCAGCCTCCTCGGCTGATTTAAAAATGGAATGAGCCGGCCACAATCGACCGCCGCTCCCTGAACGCGACAATATGTCGCATTCCAGCCGCCCGCCTGGCCGGGCAGAATGCGTCCCCGCATGACAAATAATGACCGAGGGAGCATTTCATGGGAATTCGTATCCGCCCGCTGGCGGCAGCCGTGGCGGCGCTGTTCGTTGGCGCTGTTCCGGCCGTGGCCGAAACGCAGCAACTCGATGAGGTTGTGGTTGCCGCCGAGCGTATTCGCCCGGCGCCAGAGAGCAGCACGCTTGCTCCTGCCCGGCAGCAGCAATTGCGCGCGGCCAGCAGCGACGCCGCCAGCCTGCTGCGCGACGTGCCCGGCGTCAGCCTGTACGGCGCTGGCGGCGTCTCCAGCCTGCCGGTCATCAATGGTCTGGCCGACGATCGGCTACGGGTCAAGGTCGACGGCATGGATCTGCTCGCCTCCTGTCCCAATCACATGAATCCGGCGCTTTCCTACGTCGACCCGAGTCACGTCGGCAAGCTGACCGTTTATGCCGGTGTCACGCCGGTCAGCGTTGGCGGCGACAGCATCGGCGGCGCCATCGTTGCCGAAACCCGCGCGCCGCAATTCGCGGCTCCCGGCCAGGGCGTCATCACCGGCGGCGAAATCGGCGCGTTCTATCGCGGCAACAACGATGCTCGCGGCGGCAACCTGTCGGCCACGCTGGCCAACGAGAATTTCAGTGTCTGGTACAACGGCGCCTACAGCAAGGCCGGCAACTACACCGCCGGTCGCAATTTCAAGAGCTTCACGGCAACCGGTCGGGCCGGCGAGACGCTGGGCCGCGACGTGGTCGGCTCGACGGCTTACGAAACGACCAATCATTTATTGGGTTTCGCGCTGCGCAGCGACAAGAATCTGTTTGAAGTGACCTTCGGCTATCAGAATATGCCGTACCAAGGCTTCCCCAATCAGCGCATGGACCTGCTCGACAACGAGCAGAAACGCATCAACCTGCGCTGGCTCGGGCAGTTCGACTGGGGCCAGTTGGAAGCGCGCGCCTACCACGAGACAGTCGATCACCTGATGGATTTCGGCCGCGACAAGCGTTACTGGTATGGCAGCGCCACCGGCGGCCCCGGCGCGGTCAATCCGCTTCCCTGTTCGCCGATCAGCGCCAGTTGCGCCGCCGGCATGCCGATGCACACCGAGAGCAGAACGACCGGTGCCAGCCTCAAGGCCGACATCGCGCTGGGCGAGCGCGATCTGTTGCGCGTCGGCGCGGAAGCCCAACGCTATGATCTGGATGACTGGTGGCCGGCGTCCGGCGCCGGCATGTGGCCGAACACCTTTACCAACATCAATAATGGCCAGCGCGACCGCGATGCGCTGTTTGCCGAATGGGAACGCGCCTACAGCCCGCAATGGATGACGCTGCTCGGCGTTCGCTACGAGAATGTGCGCATGGATGCCGGCCAAGTGCAGGGTTACAACATGGCGCCGATGGGCATGGGCAACCAGAAGCGCGATGCGGACGCCTTCAATGCCCGCAACCGTTCGCGTAGCGACGACAACTGGGATCTGACCGCGCTCGCTCGCTATACCGCCAGCGCCAATCAGGACATCGAGGTTGGCCTGGCGCGCAAGGTTCGTTCGCCGAATCTGTATGAAGTCTATCCTTGGTCGACCTGGGCCATGGCGGCGCTGATGAACAATTTTGTCGGCGACGGCAACGGCTACATCGGCAATCCCGATCTGAAGCCGGAGAAGGCCTACACCCTGTCGGCCAGTTTCGATTGGCACGCCGCCGACCGCCGCTGGGAATTCAAGGCCACGCCGTTCTACACCCATGTCGATGACTACATCGACGCGATTCAGTGGGATAGCGCCAGCAACAGTCCGCGCACCGTCCCGCTGCGCGATCAGTTCACCGTGCTGCGCTATACCAACCAGTCGGCCCGCCTCTACGGTATCAACCTGTCGGGACAAATGCCGCTGGCCGATACCGGCTTCGGCGCCCTTGGCCTGCGGGCGCTGGTCAACTACACCCACGGCACCAACCGTGACACCGGCGACGGCCTGTACAACATCATGCCGCTCAACGCCAAGCTGACGCTGACCCAGCAGATCAGCGGCTGGGACAATGCGCTGGAAATCATCGGCGTCGCCGCCAAGAACAGAACCTCCGATCAGCGCAACGAGATGCAGACCCGCGGCTATGGCCTGGTCAACCTGCGCGCCAGCTACACCTGGCAACGGCTGCGCGTCGACATCGGCGTCGAAAACCTGTTCAACCGCTACTACGAAATGCCGCTCGGCGGCGCCTACCTGGGCCAGGGGACAACCATGACGACCAGCCTGACGCCCAATGGCGTCGTGCCGCTGTGGGGCACGGTCGTACCGGGCATGGGCCGCTCGCTGTACGCCGGCTTCAATCTCAAATTCTGACGCCCGTCAGCGAAAAACCCCGATCGGTCGATCGGGGTTTTTTCTTTTCCGCAAATCGAAAGAAGTTGAAAAATGTCATTTCCCGCCATCCCCTCAATCGGCATGATGGTCGCCTGACGTAACCGGACCCCGCCTCCGCTGGCCTGCACCGCCGCCCATACCAGCGCGCGTAAAATGCTGCAATGTCCCGCGAACCATGCCCTGACCGCTCGCCCGAACTGCCCGAATGGCGCAGGAGCGGCCCTTTTTTCCTCATCGCGGCGACGTTGCATCTGGCGGTGCTGGCTTTGCCGCGCACCCCGGCTGTGGCGGCCATGCCACGGCCGTTGCAGGTGCAATTGGCCGACGTCCGGCCGGTCGAAGTCCAGCCGCCGATTCCAGAACCGCAGCCGGTCAGCGCCTCGTCGCCGACGCCGGCCAAACAGGTCGAACACCCGCTGCGGCGGCGGCCGATCTTGGCCATGTCGCCGGAACGACAACCGCCGACCCCGGATACGCCGCTTGTCGCCGCGCCGCCCGAGAACGTGACGGAAGCGGCTCCCGCCGCCCCCCCCGCCGCCGCCGTGGCGGCAGCGCCCTCGGCCGAACCCGTGGTGATTGCCGCTCGCTACAACGCGGCCTATCTGAACAATCCGAAGCCGAAATATCCCCCCCTGTCGCGCCGGCTCGGCGAGGAAGGCAAGGTGCTGCTCCGGGTGCGGGTAACGGCCGATGGTCGGCCTGGCGCGGTGGATGTGGAGAAGACCAGCAATTTCTCCCGCCTCGATGAAGCCGCCTGCCAGGCCGTTGCCGGCTGGCGCTTCGTGCCGGCCCGGCGCGGCGGCGAAGCGGTGGAGTCCTCGGTGATCGTACCCATCGACTTTCACCTCGACGGTTGAGCGAGCGCTGACGCAAATGACGACGGGGACCGAAGTCCCCGCCGGCTGTCTTGGGTAATAAGGCTTCAGCGGCCCCAGCTATGCCGTTTAGGCGGCGATAGCGAAACGCTCATCGTTGGCGTTTATGGATTTGTGCGGATTACGTCCGTCACCTTTCGGGTTGCCTGCGCACCTTTGCCCGCCCTGTCGAAGCCAGTACACCCCCAACTCAACCCACCGTGATGGGTTCAGGTGGAGGTGAGGGGAATCGAACCCCTGTCCAGAACGCCTCCAGATTGCCGGAATTACAACCATGGCTTCATTATGGGGGCGCTGGCGCGGGCTTTCAAGGGCTGAATCAGGCAATACTTCACGAATTCAGTTCAGTTTTGACGCCAGAAAATCGTCGTAACCCTTTTGCACCAAATCCCAGGTTTTTTGAATGCCCTCGGCGATGCTGCCTTGCAAAACGCCAAGGCCCTTGAGGATATTCTTCGCCTCGTTGAAGCCTTTTTCAAAACCGCCGCGAATCAGGGCGACAAAATCGGTTGCCAATTGATTGCGGTCTTTGCCCGGATTTTGCGCGGCGTATCTTTCAAAAAATGCGGTTGAAAATGAAAGAATGCGATTTGCCGTGGCTTCCGGTGACGTATCCACGCCCGCCGAGATCGTGTTCTGAATCGCGTTCGGCCCCATTTGCGGCGCCAATTCGTCATTGATCCGGTCGATGGCCGAGCGATACAGCAAAGTCTGCGACTGTTGGCCCGCCGTCAGCGTCACCCGGGCGGAGATTTCTTGTAGAATCTGCCTGTTGACGGATTGCCGCACGGCCTGATGGATGCCCGCCGCGGTGGTTGGCATGCTGGCGTCGCTCTCCAGTTTTCGCGGCCCGGCCTTGTCGGCGGCGGTAGCGGAATTGGCGGCGTAAAGCGAGGCGCTGGCATTCTGGATGGACATGGACATGATCTGCCTCCTTGGGGAATGAGCAAAATAGTTCTACCTACCCCTAGGTATACGTCCCGTGGAGGAGATGCTGTAGAAAAACTCCGTAACACTCCGTGATGCCGCGTAACACCGCTCCGTTCCTTCGTCACTGGTGACCCGTGACGCGCTAGCCTGGGCTGGCGTTGAGCATGCGCTCGACATAGCGGGCGATCAGGTCGACTTCGAGATTGACCCGTGCCCCTGGCGTCAGCCGGTGCAGCGTGGTGTTTTCCAGCGTGTGCGGTATCAGGTTGATGGTGAAGATCGGGCCGTTGACGTCGTTGGTGGTCAGGCTGACGCCGTCGACGGTGATCGACCCCTTGCGTGCGATGTAGCGGGCGAGTCCTTCGGGCGCCAGAATTTCCAGCAGGCGGTTGTCGCCGACCGGATCGAAGCGCAGCACCTCGCCGACGCCGTCCACATGGCCGGAGACCAGGTGGCCGCCGATGACGTCGTTGAGGCGCAGCGCCTTTTCCAGATTGACCGGCCCCGGCGCGTCGAGGCCGACGGTACAGGACAGGGTTTCCGGCGAGACGTCGACCATGAATTGATTGCCTTCCTTGCCGACGACGGTCAGGCAAACGCCGTTGTGGGCGATGGAATCGCCGAGGACGACATCGTCGAGGCCGAGCGCGCCGGCGTCGACATGCAGGCGAAATCCGGCCTCGCGCGAGGTCAGGTGAGTAATGCGGCCGACCGCCGCGATGATTCCTGAGAACATGACTGAACCCGTTGTCTGTGAAGGGAAAGGGCCAACTTTAGCACGCTCGTGAGTCACTCCGGGCTGAAGCCCGGAGCTTCCTCGCCACGAGTTTGGGGTGCCTCCGGCACCGAAATCACGCATGGCTCGCTTGACCCCGGCCTGAAGGCCGGGCTTCTCGCTTGCGCCGTGGTCACCGGTCCCAGCGCGATCCGCGCTCGCCGCCCCGGCCGCCGCCGCTCGGGTCGCCGCGACCCGGGCGGTCGCTGCTGTCGCTCTGCTCACGGCTGCCGCGCTCTCTGTCCCGGCTGACTTCCGGCCCGCGCATGGCCGGCCGCGGCGCTTCCGGCTCGGCCCGGCGAAAACTCCGGCCTTCGTCCGGCTGCGGCGCCGGCCGCATGATTTCCCGCGATGGACGCATTTCCGGCGCGGGCTGGGGGCGCGATGGCTGCGCATTCGGCATCCCGGCCGCCGGCCGCTGGAAGGCATCATCGCGCCGGATGGCCGGTGTCGGTGCCCCAGGCAGATTAGCCGATGGCGGCGCCGGACGGTCGCCGCGCTCCATGCGCTGCGACGGCGCTGGATACGGCGCTTGCGCGGGCGTCGCGGGCGATTGGCGAGCGCCCGCTGTGGCCGCGGGATGCGGCATATCGCGCGACTCGCGGGGCGGCATCGGTTCCGGCTGCCGGTTGCCGGTCCACGGCTGGCGCGGGGTCAAGGCCGCTGCCGGCCCGTCGCGGCGATTCGGCGCTGCGGCGAAGGGGGCTGGCGATGACCGGATGTCATCACGGCGTTCCGGCCCCGGCCGCCCGCTCGGCCCGGCCAGACCAGGAGCGCCGGGCTGCCCCGGTCTGGCTTCGGCCCACGGTCGGCGGGCCTCGGCGGTGGGCGCCAGCCAGTCGCGGCCGGCGCTTGCCGGCGCCCGTTCCAGGTCACGGCGCTCGATGCGCTGGAAATCGCGGGCGCCGATCGGCCGTCCTTCGCGCAATTTTTGCGCCGGTATCACGGTCACCGCCTGCGGGCTGTCGCGGAAGGCGAAGCGCGGCGGCGGCCCGCCACGAACGGCGCGCTCGATGATGGTGACATCATGAACATGGGCGATATTGAGACGCCAGATGAAAGCGGGACTGAAGCGGAAATACGGCACGAAAACTTCACGCGGGGCCAGCGGGAACCAGCCAACGGCCGGCGCCGCGCCGAAGCCGAAGCTGACGCTCCAGCCGGGATTGCCGATCCAGGCTACGAGCGCCGGGGCATACACCGGCCGGATGCTGCGCTGGCCCGGCACCCAGGCCCAGCGGCCGCCAAGCATCACCCAGCGGCCGTAGTGGAAGGGGGCGAAGCCCCACGGCGCGGCGTCGATCCAGGTCCAGCCCCAGGGGGCGATCCAGGCCCAGCGGCCGAAACGGTAGGGCGCCCAGTCGCTGGCGACGGCGCGCGGAAACCAGACCGCGCCGTAATCGGAATTGTTGTTCCAGTCGCCGTAAGTATCGAGATCCTGAAAGCCGGTCATGCCGGGCGAAACGTGGCTGCGGGCGGCGCTGGCGACGGTGGCGTTCTCGCGCTCGGCGACCCAGCGGTCGAAGGCATCGGGCCGCCCGGCCTCGTCGATGCGCAGGTTGCCGTCGGCGAACAGCGTGGCCCGCTTGCCGGCGGCCAGTTGGGTGTTACCGCCATCGTGCTCGATGCTGGCGCTGCCGGCGAAAACGGTCAACTCGCTGCGGTCGGCCAGAACGTCGAGGCGATAGCGCCCGGCGGCGGTGAACCGGACTTGGCCGTCGGGCGAGCGCAGCCGCAGATCGGCGACCTGTTCGGCATCCATGACGCTGAGCGCGAAGCGGCCGGCAGTCAGGTCGAGCAGCGCCTGACGGTCGTCGAGGGCGGTGAATTCGAGCCGGCTGGCCTGGCCCAGGCGCAGGGCGATGGAACCGATCCAGGCTTCGGCCCGGCCATCCGCTCCGGTTTCCAGTACCGCGCCGCTGCTCAACGGCCAGTTGGCGGTGGCCGGGTCGGCGGTCGCCTCGCGCTGCGGACGGAAGGTGACCTCGCCCTCGATCTGGCCGAGGCGACCGACGCGGCCCGGCGGGTCGGCCACCGGCCCGCTCTCGGTCTGCGCCGCCAGCGGCAGGGACAGGCACAGGGCCAAGGCCAGCAAGAAACGGCCGAGGGCCGAACGGGATGAGTTGAGCATTTTTGATCCTCTTGAGCAGGTCGACCGGCGGCGCGGGCCGCGATCCGTAGGCGGATTAACGCACGAGTCCGGTCGGCGAACTACCGGCAATCCATGGCAAGTCGTTTCAGGATGTTGCCGGCTGGCGGCAACAAGTGCAAGACAAGGCAAAAACTTCGTATTTTCAGCGCCCTGACGTAAAATTCGCGGTCGTTTCCGCGCCGCAATACCATCCCCGATGCTTTATCCCACCCGTTTCGCTGTCATCGTCGTCGGCGGCGGCCATGCCGGCACCGAAGCCGCGCTGGCCGCGGCGCGGGCGGGCGCGAACACGCTGCTGCTGACGCACAGCCTCGACACGCTCGGGGCGATGAGTTGCAACCCGTCCATCGGCGGCATCGGCAAGGGGCATCTGGTGCGCGAGGTCGATGCGCTGGGCGGCGCGATGGCGGCGGCCAGCGACGAGGCCGGCATCCAGTTTCGCATTCTCAACGCCTCCAAAGGTCCGGCGGTGCGCGCCACCCGTGCCCAGGCCGACCGCGCGCTGTACCGGCAGGCGATCCGCACGCGCCTGGAAAATCAGCCCAATCTGACCCTGTTCGCCCAGGCTTGCGACGATCTGATCGTCGAAGGCGAGCGGGCGGTTGGCGTGGTGACGCAACTGGGCATCCGCTTCCTGGCCGAGGCCGTGGTGCTGACCGCCGGCACCTTTCTCAACGGCAAGATCCACGTCGGCCTGGAAAGCGCCGCCGGGGGCCGCATGGGCGATCCGCCCTCGGTGTCGCTGGCCGCCCGGTTCAAGGAACTGAAGCTGCCGCAAGGGCGGCTCAAAACCGGCACGCCGCCGCGCCTGGACGGCAAGACCATCGACTTCTCGGCGCTGGAGGAACAGCATTCCGACGACCCGCTGCCGGTGTTTTCCTTCCTCGGCAGCGCCGCCCAACATCCGCAGCAGTTGCCGTGCTGGATCAGCGCCACCAACGAGCGCACCCACGACATCATCCGCGGCGGCCTCGACCGCTCGCCGCTGTACACCGGCGTCATCGAGGGCGTCGGCCCGCGCTATTGCCCGTCGATCGAGGACAAGATCCACCGTTTCGCCGACAAGGACAGCCACAACGTCTTTCTCGAACCGGAAGGGCTGCACACCCGCGAAATCTACCCGAACGGCATCTCCACCAGCCTGCCTTTCGACATCCAGTTGGCGCTGGTGCGCTCGATTCGCGGCCTGGAAAACTGTCACATCCTGCGCCCCGGCTACGCCATCGAATACGATTTTTACGATCCGCGCGCCCTGAAGGACACGCTGGAAACCAGGCAGATCAGCGGCCTGTTTTTCGCCGGCCAGATCAACGGCACCACCGGCTATGAAGAGGCGGCGGCGCAGGGCCTGCTCGCCGGCATCAACGCCGCCCGCCACGGGCGCGGCGAGGCGGGTTGGTGCCCGAGGCGCAACGAAGCCTATCTCGGCGTGCTGGTCGACGACCTGATTACGCGCGGCGTCTCCGATCCCTACCGGATGTTCACCAGCCGCGCCGAATACCGCCTGTCGCTGCGCGAGGACAATGCCGATTTGCGCCTGACCGAGCAGGGCCGCTCGCTCGGCCTGGTCGATGATTCGCGTTGGGCAGCCTTCTGCGTGAAGCGCGACGCCATCGCCGCCGAGCAGGAACGGCTCAAATCGACCTGGGTCAATCCCAAAGTCACGCCCGCCGACGATTGCCGGCGCGTGCTCGGCAAGACCATCGAGCGCGAGTACACCCTGTTCGAGTTGCTGCGCCGGCCGGAAGTCGCCTACGCCAGCCTGATGACCTTGCCCGGCGCGGTTGATGCCGAACATCCCGCCGAGAACGACCCGCTGGTCATCGAGCAACTGGAGATTTCAGCCAAATACCAGGGCTACATCGACCGCCAGAGCGAGGAGGTGGCCCGCGCCGCCAGTTACGAGAACACGACGCTGCCGGCTGATCTCGACTACGGCGCGGTGGCTGGCCTATCCAACGAGGTCAGGCAGAAGCTGGGTTTGCACCAGCCGCAGACCATCGGCCAGGCTTCGCGCATTCAGGGCGTCACGCCAGCGGCGATTTCCCTGCTGCTGATCCACCTGAAACGCTGCAAGCTGTCGCTGGCGGCATGAACGCGAACCACCTGTCCGCCGGCCTGGCCGCCCTCGGCCTCGATCTGCCCGCTACGGCGCAGCAGCAGTTGCTCGCCTTCCGCGACCTGCTGCTGAAGTGGAACCGGACTTACAACCTGACGGCGCTGAGTGATCCGGCGATGGCGGTTTCCTATCACCTGCTCGATTCGCTGGCCATCCTGCCGCGGGTCGGCACCGGCCCGTTGCTCGATGTCGGTAGCGGCGGTGGCCTGCCCGGTATACCGCTGGCCATTGCCAGGCCGGAACTGATCGTGGGTGTGGTCGACGCGGTGCAGAAGAAAGTCAGTTTCCTGCAACAGGTCGCCATCGAACTCCGGCTGAAAAACGTCGTCGCCCGCCATACCCGCGTCGAGGATCTGCGCGGTCAGTATGCGCAGATCACGTCGCGCGCCTTTGCCGAGCTCAAGTCTTTCGTCGATCTGACCCGCCACCTGCTCGCCCCGGGCGGCCGCTGGCTGGCCATGAAAGGCATTCGCCCGGATGGCGAAATCGCCGCCCTGCCGGCCGACATCGCCGTCGAGGCGGTTCTGCCGCTGCATGTACCGGGGTTGAAGAACGCCGAACGCCATTTAGTCATCCTGAAAGCGAATCAATGAGGGTACTCGCCATCACCAACCAGAAAGGCGGCGTCGGCAAGACGACCACCGCCGTCAACCTGGCCGCCTCGCTGGCCGCCGAGGGCCAGCGCGTGCTGCTCATCGACATGGACCCGCAAGGCAACGCCACCACCGGCTCGGGCATCACCAAGAAGGAGGCGCTGCCCACGGTTTACCAGTTGCTGATCGGCGCCGCCTCATTGAACGAGGTTTGCCTGCACACCGATTTCGCTTTCGACATCCTGCCCGCCAACCGCGAACTGGCCGGAGCCGAGGTCGAACTGATCGACCTCGAACAGCGCGAATACCGCCTGAAAAACGCGCTACAGAACAACCGCGACCGCTACGATTTCATGCTCATCGACTGCCCGCCGGCGCTCAACATGCTGACCGTCAACGCCCTGGTTGCCGCCGATTCAGTGCTGATTCCCATGCAGTGCGAGTACTACGCGCTGGAAGGCTTGTCCGATCTGGTCGAGACGCTACGCAAAGTGCGCGCTCATCTCAACTCGCGGCTGGAAATCGAAGGTCTGTTGCGCACCATGGTCAACAGCCAGAGCACGCTGACGCAACAAGTCTCGAACGAACTGGAAAGCCATTTCGGCAACAAGGTCTACCAGACCATCGTGCCGCGCAATGTGCGGCTGGCCGAAGCGCCCTCCTACGGCAAGCCGGTCATCGCTTTTGATAAAAGCTCCAGAGGTGCGCAAGCCTACAGCGCCCTGGCCAGGGAAATTCTCGAAAGGGCCGCCCCATGATAAAAATGAAAGGACTCGGCCGCGGCCTCGACGCGCTGCTTGCTGGCAACGACAAGGCGCAGGGCGACGAACAGCGCGACCTGCCGGTCGAACGCCTGCGCCCCGGTAAATACCAGCCGCGCACGCGGATGGATCAGGACTCGCTGGCCGAACTGGCGGCCTCGATCAAAGCGCAGGGCATCATGCAGCCGATCCTGGTGCGCGCCGTCGACAACACGCCAGGGGCCGAGCGCTACGAAATCGTCGCCGGCGAACGCCGCTGGCGTGCCGCTCAACTGGCCGGCCTGGCCGATGTACCGGTGCTGGTGCGCGCCATTCCCGACGAACAGGCGCTGGCGATGGCCCTGATCGAGAACATCCAGCGCGAAAACCTCAACCCGCTCGAAGAAGCGCAAGGGCTGCAACGCCTGGTCGACGAATTCGGCCTCACTCACCAGCAAGCCGCCGACGCCGTCGGCCGTTCGCGCCCGGCCGCCTCCAACCTGCTGCGCCTCTTGCAACTCTCCGCGCCGGTGCAGGAACTGCTGCTCGCCGGCCAACTCGACATGGGCCACGCCCGCGCCCTGCTACCCTTGCCCGCCGCGCAACAAGCGGCCGTGGCCCGGCGCATCGGCGAAAAGGGCCTGTCGGTGCGCGACACCGAGCGGCTGGTGCAAAACATCCTGAATCCGCCAAAAGCAGCGCCGGCCCGGCCGGTCGACCGCGATCTGTTGCGCCTGCAAGAAGAACTCTCCGATACCATCGGCGCCGCCGTGGCCATCCGCAGCAACAAAAAGGGCGCCGGCAAGATCACCATCGAATTCGGCGACCTCGAACAACTCGACGGCATCCTCGGCAGGTTGCGCTAGAGCGAGTTCGGTTCAAATGCTTACACAATCTGGCGCCGCCCCCCCATCCCAACCTTCCCCCGCAGGCGGGGGAAGGGGCTTTGTTCCCTCCCCTGCTTGCGGGGGAGGGCTAGGGTCAATACCGTTTCCTTAAACGACAGCCACCATAAATTCACACTTCCGAT
>Ga0209628_10002864_pt1 | contig 11899 bp, 9 predicted proteins | sample TergutCu122P4_FD_187285 | JGI IMG/M metagenome (GOLD analysis project Ga0209628, IMG submission 187285) | Cubitermes ugandensis P4 segment gut microbial communities from Kakamega Forest, Kenya - Cu122 P4 (SPAdes) (version 2) | ecosystem: Host-associated > Arthropoda: Insects > Digestive system >...
TTGCTGTTTCATGTCGATTCCTTTCGAGTGAATTTTGATTGGTGTCAAAAAAACACAAGATACCGTAAAATCGACTGTTAGGGCAAGGCCAATTTTTTTCTGTAAGACAAATTACTTAACGGCGTAGAGAGTCACTGCCCCGGAAATCATTGGATATATCGAAAGCAATCGTACCCTGTTCGACATCGATGGTGACGGCGATCTCACCCCGGACGATGCAAATTTGTTGTTGCGCTATCTCTATGGTTATACCGGCGAAGGTTTGACACAATATCTCGTTACCAGCAAATCAACGAGAAAAACCGCTACGGAAATCATTACCTATATCGAAAGTGCCTTACCGGTGAGCGTCAAGGCATCAAGCGTCATGGCCGCCGCTTCCTTTGGCCCGGCAAGTGCAATGGACATATCCCCTGCCTCCGCTTCGGAAGTGCCGACGCAGCGGATTACCGCAAAAATGGATGTCACCACCGCCACACCGGGAACGCCTCTTAACTTGAAAGTCAAGCATGAGATTCTCGACCGAGAGGAAGATCGTCTGGCGAGGGGAATCAACCTGATTGTTCATTACGACCCCGATTATGTTGTGTATCAGCCGATAGGATCAACGAATTTCCCTCTTCCCGTTGGCCCCTTGTACCATAATTCGGAACAAAATACCATCACCATTGGATGGAATGACCAGTCCAACAACTGGCCCAACACTGACGCGATTGTGGAGTTGCTCAGTCTGAATTTCCTTGTCAAAGAGGACGCCCCGAAGGGTGAAGCGGTCTTTGAAATTGATGTACGTTATCCGACAACGGGCTACAATCTGATACCGGAAGATGGCGTCATTTTTGTCACCGTTACAATTGAAGATGTTAAAATACCGATAACACCACCAGAGGATTTCCGAAGCGTCGAGGACGGAATCACGGATTACAGCGTTATTTTGGCCTGGGAACCTGTGGACGGTGCCACCGGCTACGAAATCCAATACCGGTTGGATGGTGGTAGTGAAGAGGATTGGACGACCGAGAATGTGATTTACGTTTATGATGGCCTGGCGGTCGTTTACGGCCTTGACGCCGAAACCCCGTATAGATTCCAGATTCGCTCTTTGAAAGGCGACGAAACGTCAGAATGGACACCAGAGGATGGTATTATTGTAACGACTCTTCCGCCACCACAAGAAGGGATTATCGTCGATACATTAGACGACCTTTCGCTTCGTGAAGCGATTGCCCTTGCCGATTCAGAGAACAATGTTATTACGTTTGCCAAAGAGATATATGGTGGCACCATCATACTGACCGGCGGCGAGCTTTATATCGATAAAGACATCATCATTGACGGGGCCGGGGCCGACATCACTATTGACGCCAACGGTCTATCAAGGGTGTTTAATATCGCCTTTGGCACCACCGTCACTTTGGTTGGCCTGACGCTTATAGGTGGCCTCACTACCGGCAACGGGGGCGGGATTCTTAACGCAGGGATGTTGACATTGATTGACTGTACAATTACAGGCAACGAAGCCAAACGTGGCGGCGGAGTCGCAAGCACCGGGACCACCATAATCGTAAACAGTACCATTTCAGGTAACACCTCACACTCTTACGGCGGCGGGGTTTACGTTCAGAGCGGCACCACCACGATTGAAGATTGCATCATTACCGGCAACAAAATGGAACCCATCAAGATACCCGGTGGGGCGGTATCAGGCGGCTCAGGAGGAGGTGTTTATAATGCCGGTACGTTGTTTGTAACCGGCAGCGAGATCACCGACAACGCCGCTCCGTTATTTTCCGGTGGCGGTCTGTCGAATGAAGGGAAAGCGACCATCGAAAATTGCCTTATCGCACGCAACTCGGCGGAATGGGCTGGTGGTGTCAGTAATTCCAATCACGGCAAAATAAAGATTATCAACTGCACCATCGAAGATAACACCGCCCGGCAAGGCTATGGCGGGGTTGGTAACGCCGGTGATTTGACCTTGACCGACACCCTTGTTACAGAAAACACCGTAGGCAAATACGGCGGTGGACTTGGCAATAACATGGGTAAGGCGGTGCTCAATGGAAGTACGGAAATTATCAACAACACTCCCGATGATATTTGGAGTAAACCAGAAGATGCGGTGATTTACCATAACACCCTGGTCGCTCCCGCTAGTTTTGGTGCTGTACCGGTTGCCCCGGTGTACGAGATTTCCACCCCGACGGAAGGGGAATTGTTTGCGAAAACCTTGACCTATTGGGAATTTTCGGCGGCGGCGATCTCCTCAAGTGCCATCAAAGATTGGGAGGTGAACTGGGGCGACGGATCGGAACCGACACTGGTTCTCGGCGGTCCGCGAAGCCGGATAAACGTCACTCATTATTTCCGTGAAGCGGGAACGTACTCGGTGACGATCAAAACCACCGACTTTGACGGGGTGGTCAACACCATCACCATCGGCACTTATACGGTCAAGGAAAGGGTAGTGGAACCGCTCTCCGTAACCGCTTCTATTGGGCCTGAACTGGGCGTACAAGAGTTTTCCTTTGAGGCACCAGTGGTATCTGCCGCCGCTCCGATGCAATTTACAAGCGAAAGCCGGTTTACGGAAGATTACCTTTCGGACCTCATGGAGATAATGCGTCAGCGGCAAATGCTGGACCTGGACCTGTCTGGGCAAAAGTCCGAAGGTGTTTCCTTCACGGAATTGATTTGGGAGGACGACGAATTGTTCGATGCTGAATGGATCGGGTTTGCGGAGCAACAGGAAGATTCCGATTTTTGGGACGGGATTTTCGAGAACGATCTGGTTTTGTTGAAATAAGAGGGGATAAATGGGGGTATGTTTTAGCCGAATACCCACTATGCCAGGACCGAAACATACCCCCCATAACGCGATAGGAAGCCCCTTACGGCATCAAACCGGACTGAAGAAAGGTATCGAACACGACAACACCCCCCTATCCCCCGTGTGTCTGTAAAGTTTTTTTCCGACTTGCTTTTCCCATAGATTCATGTAGAATGGGTGCATGGAAACGCTACAAAAAGTACCACCGAAACGACGACGAAAGCGACCGGCGACCACTGACACCGGGTCGGGGACGAACCCGTATGACCGGTTTGCCCGGAAAACAATGGGCGATCCCGTGATTGCCGGTGATGTCTTGCGAAATTATGCCGATCCGGTTGTCGCAAAACACGTCGATTTAGACAGTTTGAAACCAGAACCGACGCAGAATTTTGGCAAGAGGTTCAAAGAATTCACAAAGGATATTTCCTTTATTTCGCATCTGATCGACAAAAAAGGCAGGTCGGAGGTTCTCATCATAACGGAGCATAAATCGCAAGTTGAGCCTTTTGTACCGTTACAGTTACTGGTTTATCTGGTTTTTACATGGTACAAACGGTGGTGTGATGCCGGGAGACCGCAATCAACTAAAAACTTTCGGCTACCAGTTCCAATTTTGGTGGTGTTGTACAATGGGAAAGCGGATTGGAAGGGCAAGCTTAACATCAAGGATTTGGTCGCCGCCTTTCCGCCGGAGTTGGAACAATTTATCCCGGAAGTCAAAGTTTTGTTGATCCGGCTGAATCGGTTCGACATAGACCACCTGCCCGGCAAGCCGGAGACCCAGGCGGTGATCGAGTCCATGATCCGGGCCACCGATGGCACGTTTGTCGCTGGTTTGGAAAGTGTACTGGGGCGTTTCAGAAATACGACCTTGGATGATCGGATTCAAGAATTGATTGAGGACATTGTCCGGTATTGTGATTCTGTGGAAAAAATCACCCCCGGCGATGTGGACAGGGCAATTATTAACAGTATTCAAGGAGAAGAGGGTATGTCAAAAGCAGTTGCTGCCGTTAGAAAAGCCTTTGCAAAGATTGCACGGGACTACGAAAGAGCCGAAGGAGGAGCGAGAACAATTGTCCGTGTTTTGGCTCGCCGGTTCAAAGTCGTTCCAAAATCTATCGAAAAAAAGGTTTATACCATAAAAAACATCGGCCAATTGGATGAACTGGCGGACCAAGCCGTTGATTGTCAGTCGCTGGCAGAGTTTACTAAGTTTCTGGAATCGCAGAAATAATAGAGATTGTCATTCCCTTGTACCCCGGCGATGTGCCGGAGGGATGCGCCGGTTCCCGCTTTTCCTTTCTTGACCTTACCGGATCAACCGCCTGGGGCCCGGCGGAACGCCCCAAGCCCGGCGGCAGAAAAGCAGGGTCGAGGAAACCCCGGAAAAGGCTTCCCAGAGGGAAAAGCGGACCAAACTGCCGGGTAAAACCTCCTTCGGCCAGCGAAACGGCGGCCCTTGGGGTGTCGCCTCGCCAATGAAGCGGAGTAGCCGCTGGTCGCCAAGCGGGACGCCGGGATCGACACCGAAAACCGGGCAAAAACCGCCGCCCTGGCCCAAACCCTGAAAAGCGAGGGCAAAACGCCCCACAAATCGACCCCCACCCCGGCGACATCGAAGCGACCCGCGACAAAACCTTCCCCCCGGAAAGCGGGTTGGCCGCCTGTTAAAAGCAAGCCCCATCACCCCCGGCGACGCCCAAAAACAGGTACTCACCGACGTATTCTTCTAGGTCCGCCAAGGGGAAATCGCCCTCATTACCGGCGGGGGCGGGGTGGGGGATAGGGGCGGCTTGGAAATCTTTGGCGGTTGCTTGAAATACTGGGGGTGGGTGGTAGAATGGAGGGAGTCGTTGTGGTTCGCATTAGTCGGCTTCGAGATCGGACTAAAAACGCCATCCATAACGCAGTGCCATTGTGAAAATGAGAATAACGGGGGTGGTGATACTGGAAATTGTGGAAAAGCCTTGATAAATACAAAATGCCAAAAGAAGTATATGTTGGGATAATCGAATCAAAAAGAGATGGTTACTATTCCATTGGACATATGTGGATGAGTTGGGGAGATCGTAAGCCAGTCAACCGCAAATTCAGAGGTTATATCCCACGTCTCGAATGTATTCCTCCTGAAATTCTAAGCGATGTCCAAAAATTGATTGATTACCTTAGGAACACCCCCATACCTGGGGTCTACATTGAGGATAAGGAGGCAATGAGAATTGAAATTAGCAATTCGACTCACGTTTTGGCTCACGTTAAAACAAAAGAAATACAGCTTGACAATACCCGACATAAGAGACTTGAAGAGATTTGCTTTATTCCTGATGGATCGAGCCGTGTAAGCGAGGGAACCTACTCGCTCGACACTACTAATCCATCATACGACAACTGCGTTTCATGGGTGGGAAAGAAAATCAATACTGTTCGCGATGGTACAATTCGCATAACTCACCCCGCAAGAATCAGAGATATGTATGACGAATGGGACACCAGATTTAATTGAGAAAAAAGACGAGGAAAAAACCACATGAAAACGATTACTTCGTACAGTTTATCAACACGAATGGGACATGCCTTAGGCAATGATGATGTCCTTTGGGCTATTATTGTTTCGTCTAACGATGGTGGTGTCCAGTTTTGTGAAGGCGAGAATGGACTAAATCGAGTCTACTTGAGTGGCGAGGCAATAAAAGGGTTTAAGATAGAGAAAATAAATAGAGAATCACATTTAATCCTGACCTTCACGCGTAACTCAAGCGAGGAGAATTACTTTCTTGGGAAGATTGTAGAAAATGACTTAGCCTTTGCGAAAAGTTGGATAGAAAGTGTAAATAGAATTTATTTGAGTCGTTCATTCCCAGCTTTAGTGTTGCTTTTTAGACCAAGACAACCTATACCTAACGTTCCTGATGCGCAGAGGCTTCCGATAATGCCTTTTCATCCTTAAATTTGAGGATATACGGCTTGTCCTCCGCTTGATAAATTGCTTGGGATGCGGGGAACCGATCCTAAAGTTTAAGGTAGTCAAGGCACTGTTGTCAGATAAAGTATATAATTTCAAAAGGAGATTTAGAATGATAACTATCAATTTCTACTCATATAAAGGCGGAGCTGGGCGTACGGTTTTAATGTCGCAAATAGCGAGATGCTTGGCCGCTTTAGGAAAAAAGGTCGTTATTGCGGACTTTGATTTCGATGCCCCGGGAACCCCTGCGGCTTTCAAGAAAAGTTTCAAAGATATTAAAGGTGGCATTTATGATTTAATCAACGGTATAGTCGATGGTCCCGACGCTTTTGAGAGTTTTACGGACTGTGACCCAACAGACACATGTCGCTTCGAAGAATTCAAGAAACGCCTTAACGACTACCTAATTGATGTCGAAATCAAATTAAACGGCAATAGACAAAGCAGAGGTGAGGGTGAAGGTTTTATCAAACTCCTTCCAAGTGGATATGTTAATCCTGCATATTGGAATAACATTTCTGATATTAGTTGGCTACAAATTTTATCTTCTAAAGGGAAAGGTTCATTCATTGATTTTGTTATAGACGCTCTCAAGCCCGCTCTCAAAGAAATGGGAATTGATTATCTTATTATTGATTCCAGAGCGGGTATAACCTATTATGGTACTATTGCCCATAGCGTTGCCGAAGTCAACACTATGATTGTTTGTCCAAACGTGGAAGCGGAACACGCCCTCGAGACTTTTCTTATCCCCGCGTTTCTTAACGTCGAAAGCACAGAAAAAAGAACTGTGTTTATAGTGAGCCGTATGCCTTCTGAGCTTGCTAAAGATAGAGATAAAACCTTTCAGAACATGGTAGAGCTGATGCGAAGAGAAATGCCTACAAGGTTTTATACTCAAATGAAAAAACTAAAACTGCATTCTGATATTGAAACCCATTTTAATCCATCGATTCGGGTAATGGATGAACGGTTTTTGCTCCCGGTAAATGAAAGGCCCTTTGTTGTGCGACTTCATGAGGATATTCTCATTATTCTCGCCGCTCTATGTCCAGAATTGTTGTCCGAAGGGCAAACCGACCTTTCTTTAGAAAAACAAGCTCATACTTTGTGGGAAGAAATCTATGGTTATCCATTTAGAATAACACGAGAAGAGCGTATATTTAGGCTCTTTGATGATACGGGAGAGATGAGAAATATTGATGACGAACAACGTAATGTTGCTTTTAAGGTCGATACATTCCTTAATTTGCTGCGAGATTTCCGCAAAACACTGGAGGATGAACTCAAAGATTTAAATGAGGCAAAAAGGATGATGGAAAGGGCTTTATCAAATGCAGGAAAACAGTGCGGCGCAAGTTTCGGTGCCTCTCTTGATGAGCAATTGATAGAAAAAGAAAAGATCGGAAAAAATGAATATCAAAGGAAGATTCAGTCCTGGTGTGAATTTGACACAAGAGCAGGATTTGGGTTAATGTCCTACGATGGGAATTTTATAGAAATAAAAAACCCCTTTATCCAAGACCCGGAGTATATGGCTTTTATCACGGGGTATGTGATTGGGGTTTTAGAAAAATTACTTTACCCAGATATGCCAGATACCATTGAAAACTACATAGTTGAAGACGGCATTAAATACAAGGTTAAAGTATAACCTCCGCGAAGAATGGTTTCATTGTTTGAAATTTACTTGTGCATCCAAAACAAATCCATGTGAGATAGGAAAATCTATCATGTTGCAAAAAGACAAAAAAGTTCTCATGCTGTGTACTGGGGGAACAATCGGTATGCTTCCGAAAGATGAGAACGATCCGAGTAGTCCTCTTGTTCCGGCCAAATGGGAGCGAATAGAACGCCATGTTCCAGCATTAAAGGAACTTTCGTTTCATGTCGAAACACGAGAAATGACACTCATCGATTCTTCGGATATGAACCCAAAATACTGGGTTGAAATCGCAAAAGAAATTCACCGTAACTATGATCAATTCGATGGTTTTGTTATTTTACATGGCACGGATACCATGTCTTATACAGCAACTGCTTTGTCCTTTTTGCTCGAAAATCTGGGAAAACCCGTTATTGTTACCGGTTCGCAACTCCCGCTTGCCGCCGCTCGGAATGATGCGGCTCAGAATTTGGTAACTTCACTCATGATAGCCGCTTCCGAAGGCGTCCCGACGATTCCTGAGGTGTGTATTTTGTTCAATAACGTGCTTCTTCGCGGCAATCGTTCTCGCAAGGTTAGCTCGACGGGTTTTGCGGGATTCAACTCCCCGAATTTTCCTCCGCTTGCAATAATTGGTGAACATATTGAAGTGAACGAGAAAATTGTACGGAAAGCTCCGTCGAAAGGCTCTTATGCCAATGATTTTCTTGCGGAAGATGTTATGATGTTTAACATTTTTCCGGGGATCAGTCCCAGTATGTTGAGAGGTGTTTTTTCAATAGATGGATTGAAAGGTATTGTGTTGTGTACGTATGGAACCGGCAACACCCCTACAGACTCAAATTTTCTGAGAGAGATTGAGTTCGCTGTTAATGAGAAAAACCTTGCGGTTGTAAACATTACCCAATGCACTCAGGGGATGGTTGAAATGGGACTGTACGATGCGAGTTCGGGGCTTTTGCGGCTTGGTGTCATTAGTGGAGTGGATATGACTCCAGAAGCCGCACTGATAAAAATGATGTTCTTGCTTGGACATGGGTATAATAATATTGATATCGTCAAAGAGCAGATGCAAAAAGACATCTGTGGCGAACAGAGTTATAATGTGTTCAATATTATTTATCGGCATGGGAATACGGTGGATGGTTTTACCCGCTTAGATGCACAACAGTTTTCCGGTGGCTTTGATCCAGAGCAAATAGCCACGGCAAGCATCAGGTTCGATGGAACCAAGGCTAAGGGGAATGAGGAATTCTTAGAATTAGCCATTTTCATGAATTATCCATCCGCAGATACAAAAACGAGCACTGACATACCGCAATGCCTCGGCATCATTAAAAAGCAATATGAGGAAAAAAAGCCAATTGATTGCACGCTCACGTGTACAGCGAAAGCACGCCAGGTCATTTCTGACCCCAAACGCCCAGTGCAAATTACGGTTGTTTCTAAAAATGGCGATGTTGAATGGGGTAATGTATCCTTTTCGATTTATACCAATGTGGTAAACGATAAATGAGGACAAGAAAATGATAGCTTTTAAGCCTAATGTAAGAGTGGTAGCCATCGATAGAATAAGTGCTTCGGACACGAATCAGGCTATCCGTTTGCACTTTAATACGGGGTACACCCATGTTGCCCCAAAATCTTTTTTGGATGCGGCCTATACGCTAGACAGCAGTTTTACCGCTGATTCAAAAGTGGTAGATGAGTTTTTGTCGTGGGGGATTATTCAGGAATTATCTGATACCGAGGATCAATACACACTGTCAAAAGGTAAGCTCGCTAAATATACGGTTCATTTGCCTCGAGTGGATAATACTGGCATTATGACGGCTGTTCTTTTGCAAGAAATGCGAGTCAAAGTTATTCTTTATGAAAATAGAATAGTAACTCAAAATGATGTAGAAGAGAATATATATTTCAAATCCGATGACGTTGGCAAAGATGTCATTTCTGTTATCCAAGATAATAATTGCGATAATCCCATTCAGTTCTCTCCTTTCGGGTTTAACTCGAGTGACCTAAATGAGAACTCCGATATAATCGTCAATTCTGATAAACATAACTGGATTAACGACGAGAGATTGATCACAATAAACACGTGGAATTATAAAAACGCACATTTTGAAAATTTTAGGCTTTTTAATGATAGGATTGATGTATCTGATGACTTGAAAAAACTGGTTGATGGGTATATTTTGGCTGTCCGGTCTATCGATGATATGCTTTATAGCATTATGAAAGGACGGTTCAATTAGTCTGTATCAGTGCCCTTGCCCCGACCAGTTTCGCGGGGGACGTTTCCCTTTGCCGCTTTGGTGTTTTTTCCTTGAAGAAGCGACCCGATCCCCCTTTCGGGTGGCCCCTCCGCCCATCAAGCGATTCCAAGATTTTCCCCGCCATCGCAGGGCCAAAGCGTTTGTTTGTCAAAGGTTCTCGCTTTTCCCTTCGGGGCGATGTTGGCGACGGTGCTTGGGATGTTTTGTGCTTATTATGTCAGTGACCTTGCCCCGACCAGTTAAGGTTCAAACCAAAGATTAACGATGAAACTAACCGACCTGAAAAAGCGGCTCAAGGCGGGCGAGTGGAACGATGTCGAGTTCAAGGAAGCTCGCATCGGTCTCCCGAAGTCCGCTTTCGAAGCGGTTTCCGCTTTTGCCAATACGCATGGCGGCTGGCTGGTTTTTGGTGTCGCCCAGACCGGGGAATCCTACGAAATCTGCGGCGTCGAAAAACCGGACAAAATTCAAAGCGATTTTCTCTCCGTTCTTCACGCCGATGCCCGGATCAATCACGATGTCGAGATTACCGAACAAAAATTGATCGTCGGTGACAAGACGGTGCTGATCTTTCACATCGCCGAGAATGACCGGACGCGAAAACCCGTTTATCTGGACGGTGATATTCGTCGCACTTTTTTGAGGCGTGGCGGATGCAACTTCAAGGCCCAAATGCAAGATATTGAGCGTCTGCTGCGTGATGCGACCACCGATCGTTGGGACAGCCAGCCATTCGAGCGAGTGACGCTCAAGGAGGCGTTTCATCCGAGCAGTCTGCGATGGTATCGAGACCGGTTTCACCCGGCGAATCCAGGCTTTGATCCAAGGCAACCGGATAAGGATTTTTTGTACCACTGGGGATATCTGGTCAAAGACGGCAGGCGATTGCTCCCGACACGAGGGGCAGTGATGTTGTTCGGTTCGCCGCTTGCCGTTCATCAACTCATTCCGCGTCCGACGCTTGATGTGCAGTTTCTTGGTTATTCAATGAACGACCCTCTGCCGGAAACCCGCTGGATCGACCGGATCGTTTGCGAGGAAAATATCGTCCAGGCGTGGGAGCAGTTGTTGGCGAAGTACCTGTTTTTCATGCCGAAACCATTCCGCGACATTGATCCGGTAACGCTAACCCGTCGTGACGCTCCGCCCGGTTTTCGGGTTTTTCGAGAGGCGGCGGTGAATTTGTTGATTCACCAGGACTATGGCGACCACTCACGGAAGGCGGCGATTAAGTTTTACCGGGACGGTGTCCAGTTCTGGAATCCCGGCGATGTTTTTGGTGACGATACCCGCCTTTGGGAGCCGGGCGAGAAGGAAGTTCGCAATCCGTCCCTTGCGATGGCTTTCCGCCGAATCGCCATGTGTGAACAGGCCGGGACCGGCTTGCGAATGATCCGTGAGGAATGGCAAAAACTCGGACGCCCTGTCCCTGTCTGTAAGAACGACCGCTCGGTGAAAGCGTTTGAATTCTTTTTGCCGGACGGAATGAGCGAATTAACGGAAGGATCGTACAACGACATCGGAACCGAGCCAAAACCAAAAAGGGACCAAGAAGGGACCAAGAAGGGACCAGGAAGGGACCAGGAAGGGACCAGGAAGGAGTTAAGCCAGGATCAGAAAGAATTACTTCGATTGTTTGAAGGGGAACACTCGATCACCGAACTTCAGGAACGGATTGGCCGTTCCAACCGGACCAAGTTTCGAGATCAACGCCTCAAACCTCTCATCGAAGTTGGGTTGATCGAAATGACCGAACCGGAAAAACCGACAAGCAAGAATCAGCGGTATCGCTTGACAACAAAGGGGCAGAAAATTGCCTCCACGAAATCGCTGGACGAATTCGAAAAAGCCCTCGGCTAAGGTGCCGACAAAGGTGCCATCATCGGCGAGGTGCCGCTGGTGGTGCCGTCAAAAAACGGACGAACGGGCACGAAAGGGAACGATTTTTGAAAGTCGTAAGGCATTGACGTGTTTTGAGTTGTGGCGTAAGTCATTGTTTCACAATGGTTTACGACGAATCGCCGACAATCGTTCTCTTCAGTCTCTTAATCCGTGGGTCATTGGTTCAAGTCCAATAGGGGGTATTGCGTAAGCCTTGTGTTGTCAAAGAGTTACGGCGACACAAGGCTTTCTCGTTTTGATGATTCCCGCCA
>Ga0209628_10002866_pt1 | contig 11892 bp, 4 predicted proteins | sample TergutCu122P4_FD_187285 | JGI IMG/M metagenome (GOLD analysis project Ga0209628, IMG submission 187285) | Cubitermes ugandensis P4 segment gut microbial communities from Kakamega Forest, Kenya - Cu122 P4 (SPAdes) (version 2) | ecosystem: Host-associated > Arthropoda: Insects > Digestive system >...
ATGGTGAGCATATTGCCGTGAGTATCGTAAGTATAATCATCTAAACTTTGCAGAATATCATGTTTTAGTAAACGATTTGTATCTGTATCATAAACATAATCTTTCCAATTATCACTCAACATGCTGCCCAATGCGTCATACTTGTAATTATGCACATAATTTTGCAAGGCATTGGCATCAATGTTTGGCACAGGAATATTATTAGCAAAATCATTTTCGTCAGGTGCAGTAAGAGCCGTTAATTCTCTGCCGGTGGCTTTGGTTAAACGGTACAAAGCATCGTATTCAAAAGTCGCCACCGGAGCAATAACTTGATTGTTAAAGTAGTGTGTTTGCTGCGCATCGTCGGTAATTTTGGTAATGTTACCAATGGCATCAAATTCGTAATTAAGGTCTTGTAAAATATCCTGTCCTGTGTTTCTTGTGGTTAACAAACGAGTTAAACGGAAGTTCAAGGGATTGTAGTAATAACGGGTTTTGGTGTTGTTGCCGTAATAGATATTTTCTCGCTGTCCTTTTGGGTTGTAGGTAATGTTGGTAATGTGCTCGGTACTATTTTGTAATACTTTTTGCAATAAACCACCTTTATCGTACTCGTAACTAACCATAGAATCATCGGGGTGCATTATAGAAACAGGTCTATTTAAAGCATCGTAAACGGTTTGGGTGGTAAACACCTCCGTTAGCAATGCAACCTGTTCATCCCAATTGGTTATCATAGAGTAGTCTTCGGTAAATTGTTTGCGCAAAGAAACAATATTTTCTTTAAAGTCGTATTCAAAAGTTGTTTTTCCGTCCTGTGCATAAATCTCGGCAATTTGACCGATGCTATTAGTAGCATCATCTTCACCGTAAACAATTTTCTCAAGGATTTTTATGTCAATATTTTGAGGGTCTGATTCATCAAATACTACGGTTTGGGTTTTGCGTTGCAGTTCATCGTAAAGGTAAAGGAAAAAGTGTTGACGACTGTCGTATTTCATTATGGGCTTGCCTGCTGTGTCATTGAGCATCCAACGTTTGCCGCTGTCAATATTGCTTACATAGATTTGGTGTTTCTCGGATAAGGCATAACGGTTTTCTGTGGCAATTCTATTGAGGGCATCTGTTACAACTGTTATTCTTCCGGTTATATCCAATTTGTTGTGGGTTATAACCAATCCGTGAGTGCCGTTGTCGTCGGTGGTTTTAAAAGGACGTGCAAGGACATCAAGGTCTATTACCTGCGGGGTATCGTAGTGGGGAGAGTTTTGGTCGCAATCGTTTTGGTCAAAGTTTTTTTGTTGCCAAGCATCGAACGCTACTGAGGTTTTACTTCCGTCCGGGAAGTCGGTTATAACCAATCTTCCTAGTGGGTCGTAATACATTAAAGGCGTTACGCCGTAATGGGTTAGTTCATCTTCAAAGGTAAATTCGTGGGTATCGCTGTACCAAGGTTCATATTGTTTTATTGCGTTGCCTTTATTGTTGTAAATAGTTTTTCCACTTGCAAGCCATCGGTTTACTGTTTGTATTTCAACAGGTTTATCATTTTGTAAAACCCAAGCCAAGCCATCTTCAGCAGTGGCTTTGGTCATGATTTCGTTACCCAACCCATCTGTGTAAATGTAACTTTCGAGCCAACGAGTGTCTGTATCAGCGTGGATTTCACGTTTTGCAATATATGCGTACACCGGTTTTTGTGTCTCTTTCCAGCAGTGGAGTCCATAGTCGTATTCTTCTGTTGGGTCGGATAGGGTGTCGCCTTCTCCGTTTTTGCCGGAAACGGCTAATTTGGCTACCAAGCCCAAAGTGTTAAATTCAAGTTCTTTGCTATTGAGATTTGGGTCTGTGAGTCTTTTGGCTTGTAAAACGCGATAATCATATTCGGCGGTGGTTTCAAATTCTAAAGCATCTATAATTTTTATTGGAAACAAATTGTAAGTGTCGTATTCCATTGTGGTTACGTTTCCGAATGGGTCGGTAATGGCAATAGGCAGGAAGAAATTGTTGTGGTCGAAGTGCTGAATATCATTTACAGCAAACCAATTGTCGTTTTCTTGCAAGTATTTACAACTTTCGCTCAATAGAGATGTTAGCAAGTTTGATGAGCCGTTGTTTCCTAACCAATCTACCAAAACCGGAGTTAGTTCCAAGTTTTGTTGTTGATAAGGCAAAGCGTGTGATGCAATTTGTCCCAGCGGCAAACTGTTTTCGCAAGTTTCATCCCAAAATAGCGTGCGTGTGTGTTGGATGATTCGTTTTTGCAAGTTTGAACCCGTTGGGGTTTTAGCGTAATCTATTTCTACTGAGGTTAGGAGTGTTGTTTTTAGTATCTCTACATCCCATTTTTCGTTTGCATACTGTAAATTATGAATTTCATATTGTTTGGTTTGATACAAAACACCTACCAAACGATTGTCGGTATTTACTTTGTTAATGTAATCGTTTTCGGTATAAGTAACCAATATTTGCTTTTGTTCCGACAAGGTAGAAGTTCGTCTTGGATAGGCAATTTCTGCACTTTTGGTTTCGTTACCAAATTCGTCATTTTCCAATGCCAACTTGTGTAAGATGCGCGGGTCGTTGGTATTGCGCTCGTAATGATACAACAAACTTTCTGCATCAGTTTTTAAAGATACTGCGTGTTGGTTATTGCCTTTTTCTTGCAAAAGTTTTAGGTTATAACTTTTTTCTTCAACGGTGTAAGGAATTGCCTCGTTTCCTGTTTCATCCTGAGCATATATTTCTATGCGCAAAGGACTTCCTCTTAATGCTCTGCATGCTTCGCGGGCTTCGTGGGCGGTTAAACCATCAGGGAAAGTTGTGTCTGGCAATTCCCAAGCGTTTTCATCACCGGAAAAATATTCTTCTGAAAACAAATCGCTAATTTGTTTACGGTTTTTAAAAAATCCGGTATGAAACCAAGTTTTTGTATAAACCGGCGGTGTGAGGTGTGAGGTTTGAGGTGTGGGGTTTGAGGTGTCGTAATTTTCACTGTCCCATTGTTCTACCATTCCGAAGCCACGAAATTCACGCTCAACGGGGTCGAAATAACCGTGGTGGTAGGCGTAACGGTTGGTGAAGTGTTTGCCGCCAACTTGGTCTATGGTTTCTACTTTTTCAAGAACGTGTACAGGAAAAGGGAGTTTGGTAATCCACGGTTTGCCGCTAAGTTTGTCTTGCATATAGAATTTAGTAGAGGAGCAATAGTGCAGTTTGGTAATGCCGCCCATATTGTTGTTTATTTCGGTAAGCAGGAAAGGTTTAATTCCTGAGGTAAGTTCCCAGTAGCGCATTTTGTTTGCTTGTGTGAGAAGCGATGAAGTTACCACTACGCATTGCGTTCCGTTGCCCAGTAAATCAACCGTTTGAACGAAAGTTTGCTGGGTGGCATTTACGGCAAGGGCAGCCGGCAAAACTTCTTCTTGCCAAGCGTTGCCGGAGAGATTTTTGTAATATTTGATTTTGCCTTTTGAAATGTAGAGCAAGTCGGCAGTTCCGGTTCCGTCCACATCGGCAAGGTGTACATAGCGAGTGTCAAATTGGTCGCGACTGTCAAGTAGCGGCGGGTTGCCCATTACGATTTTTTCTCCAAATTTTCCGTAGCCCAGATTAGGCCAATACACAATGCCCTGATGGGTAATCTGCACGATGTCGGTAAGTCCATCGCCGCTCATATCGGCAAGGAATATACGGCGATAGTAATCAGAAAATACAATTCTTGGCGCTGAACCATGCGTGTCTCCACAACGTACACGGCGGAAATTGCCAAAACCTTTCTTCCCTTCACTAAAATAGATGTCGAAATAGTCGCCCTTGCTAATGACGAGGTCGGCAAGACCGTTGCCGCTCAAATCCATGAATCGCAGATTGGCATCGCCGGTATTTATATTGGGATAATATTCAAAATTACGAAAGTTGAGCCATTTGCCAGTTTCATCTTTAGAATAGAAACCATTTAATCCGTTTCCCTCTACAATCAGTTCGGGGAATCCATCACTGTCCACATCACCCAACCGGTAAGATGTTTTCTTTCCTTTTGCAGCAGAAGGTTTTGGTATTTCACTACGCATATTTCCAAACGTTGGTGTGTGTTCTGCTTGTGGATTTGTATATTGTGCATCGCCAAAATTGGGTTTGAAGTACCAAGCGTTGTCGGTCATGTTGAGGATGCCGCTGATGCCTTCGGAGTATAGGTCTGCCCATTGGTATTTCTCTCCATCAATACCGGCAGGAAGTTGTTTTAACATTGATTCCGACACCGTTTTGAAAGAGGTAGCAGGTTGCGCTTCGCTGTAAGAAAATTCTAACGGCGGAAAAGTTTCAATGTTTTCATCTTGATAGCCGCAGTGTGTAACGCTTTGTAACAAACTGAATGAGTGATTATTCTCATATTTCAAGTCGGTGGAGCGTACTAAAACAGGCGGTATTCCCAGTTCGGAAAAATGGTGAAACATCAACACTCTTTGACAAAGGCGGTAAGTGCGAATCTCGAATCCGGCTTTGTAGTTTGAGAAAGCATCGGAACGGGCAACCCATGGTTTGTTTGGAAAAACCTGTGTGTTTGCGCTTTGGTGGTCGCCGTAGTCGAAAACCAAATGAAAAAGAAAATCGCCGGTGTAGTTGCTACTGAGGTTAATAGGAGTACACATTTCTGTATTTCCATACGAAACTGTTTTTAGATAAGTGTTTGCAAAGTTGCCGATTTTTAAACGATGATTTTCGTAGCAGGATTTTTCTACACCAACACCATCCTCTTTTTTGTAAGAAAAGCGAATAAGGTTGCCTTTGGCATCCCAACTTTCTTCAATGAGCCAACTGAAAATGTTGATTGGCTTTTCAGGGTCTGCAATACGTGCAGTTTCAGTGATACCGTAAAGCGAAGTGATGTTTTCTTTGCTGATGGTGCGCCAGTGGGCAACCCGTGTGGTTTTGTCAATCCACCTTTCAATGAGGGCAAACAAACCTTCGGTTCGGGGCTGGTAAGTGTAAACATCGAAATTGCTTTCAGTGCGGTGCTGCCGTGTTTCGCCGTCCATTACCGGAACTAAATCTTCTGCACCGGAAAGGATGAAAGTGTCGGTTTCGTTGTTTGGATTGTCGCCGTAGCGGGGCAAGCCTTTGTCGGTTTTGCGGGTAATGTTGGGCAGTCCGATGTTCCAGCCCAAGCCGAATGGGGAGTTGCCGCTACCGGAATCGTAACTCAACGCCAACTGCGGCGTAAAGCCGCCACGCCCCTCGCTGATGGTTAGCGGTACGCTAAAGGAAGCGGTGCCGGTAGCAGGGTTAGCCTCAAACTTTTCGCCGATGCTGCGAATAGCACCGCCACCAGTGGGGAGGGTGATAGGGGCGGAACGAGAATTTTGAATATTGTCTTGTGTGGTGCTGACATAAGCGGCAGATTCTTTTGAGTTGTTTTGTTTTGGGGAATTCATAATAATATTATTTTGATTTTAAACTACGCCGCAAAAGTAAATATATTTTCTATTTACAAGCAAAATAAGTAAATTATTTTTCGATATTTTTTGTTATGATGCTTTTTACTAATTATAAACTAATTACAAAATTTAAATGTAAAAAAATCAATGAAAAATACATAAAATGTATTTTTTTGAATTATTTTTTGCAATTATATCACTTTAATTGTATTTTCGCGCAACATTTTCGCGTGATTTTGTGCTAAAATTAGGTAGTAACTTTAAATATATTAGGTAGTATGACAAAAAAAATGAAAAAAGCAGAAAATTATCGTTTGGTTCCATTGATTAACATGGATGCCGTTGGCGGAATACATTCCAGTAATGAGGTATCCAATTGCGACCCCCAGTACATTGTTAGAAATATTCCTTTTGTGGATGCAAGGGAAGGAGATGTTTGTATTCCCGTTACAGGAACAAGCATGGTGCCTACATGCCCACCAGGTAGCATTGTTTTATTGCGTGAAGTGCACAATTGGCGAGAGTATTTCGGATATGGCGAAATTTATTGCATTTTATTGAATGATGGCAGAAGAATATTAAAAGAGGTGCAAAAATTTGATGAAAATCCAAAAGATTATGTTCTTTGCATCTCTCACAATAAAGATATTACCCCGGAGGAATTGCCAAGAAAAATGATTGTGCGCATTTGGAAAGTGATTGCGGCACTCACGGAAGTTGGATATTAGTAGTAAACAATCAGCATTTATCCAAATATTCAGATTGTTTTGTTTGACGATACGGCTTATCTGTAGGGATAGAGAACCCTTGTTTATAGCGTTTTACAAATGCAAAATTAAACGACGAGAGGAACGCCCTAAATGATGTGGAATGAAAATAAATGAAAACAGCCCACTATAAAGCAGGCTGTGAGTAGAATTCGTATTGATTTGATTTTAAACATTATTCGTAAGATAATGCAAGGCGAAAACCTGTGGTTTGGGAGCGAACAGTTGGAGGATTATAAGATCGAGATACTATCTGGTGGCATGGTGCATCAAGTCCAACATGGCAATTACGTATTACTCGATAAAAACCCGTATCAGGTCCTTGTGGATTTAACTGAGGCAAATTAGAATAATATCCAAACCAATCACTACACCATTCACCTACATTACCGCTCATATCGTAAATTCCTAATTCGTTTGCGGCTTTCAAACCAACATTATGAGTGTAGGAATTACTATTGTAAGCATACCAAGCTACAGCATCAATATCGTTACTTCCACTGTACTTGTATCCCTGACTTTTTGTACCTCCACGTGCAGCGTATTCCCATTCTGCCTCTGTTGGCAAACGAAATGTTTTACCTGTAATTGCATTCAAACGGGTAATAAATTCCTGTACATCATGCCAACTAACCGTTTCTACAGGTCTATTAGAATAATCATATCCATGAACAAGACGATAATTTTGAGTACTGGGATTGTTACCCATAATTGCCTCCCACAGCTTTTGGGTTACAGGGTATTTAGCTATATTAAAACTACTTAACGTTACTTGGTGCGCAGGGTGTTCCCGTTCAGAACATTCTTCATCATCCGTACAGCCCATTGTAAAGGTTCCCTCTTGCACAAATACCATGTCAAAATTTACTCCATTTACGGTAAAGGTTGTTATTTTCCTCGAGTCGTCCTTTGTGTAAGGAACAGCAGCAATCATCAAGATTGCTGCTGCTGTTAAATACAATATGCTCCTTTTCATTTTTTTATTAATTGATTATTTGATAAAAATACTATAAAAGCGGCTAAAAACGGCGATTATCAAAAATATTTTTAATTAAATTAAAACGATTATTGATGTTACCAACAGGGATTTTGTCATTGGCACCACTTCCATCTGGATTCACTCTGAAAATATTTCCTTGTGCTTTGCCGTCTGTACCCTCCGTTTTAAACTTAGCAATTGCATACACAGGGGCAAATAATTTTTGTGCAGTTGCCTCATCATTCGGGGAAACTCCTGCATCACGATATTGGTAGCTTCCGATGGGTTTGGAGTTTTCAAAGAACTCTGTAACAGAACCTCCCGGATGAGTGTGCATTTCAGCCATTATTACCAAGTTTCTATTATCTGAAATAATTCTATGTGAATTCCCCACAAGATTAGTATCAGGGTGTTTTGCTTCTCCGCCCGTATTATTTTCATGACAGTGTACTATTGCATAAATAGAACTTTTCTCTTTGTCAAAAACGATAAATAGAGATTTCTCTATTTCTTGCAAATTACCACCTATCATTTTATCGGTTTTTTCCAGGATACTTCCTATTGCTCCTGCAATTTGGTCATAATCTACTGTTACTTCTTTTGAAGACTTCCATTGCCTACTATCTGCCGCAAAATCATTGTTTTGGAGATTATTAAAATCTCCATTCGCAATGGAACGGACAGAAAAACCCTCATTTTGATCACTTATATAAGAACCTAAATATTTACCCGAAAAACTATCTATGAATGCAATCTCTCCCGGCTTGGTGTCTTCCGGGCTCATCCCAGTCGGGTCAACGAGATTAATCGGATTGTTGTTGCAATACGCATACGGTGTTAGATTCGGATACTTGTGTTGCAGCGGGTCAACGCTTACAAACCTACACAGCCACGCGGCGTAGTAACGAGCGCCGTAAAAATAGAACCCCGTCTCTTCGTCTCTTTCCTTGCCGCAGTACTTGTATCTTTTCTGAGACACTTCTGTTTGCGAGCGTCCGGCACGGTAGGAGGTTGTTCCGAATGGGTGGTATTCTTCATAAGAAATTATTAAGCCTGCCGTATCGAGTTCTAAGCAGGCAGAGCCTAAATGGTTATCATATTGATAACGTACTACTTCAGACTGTCCGGATTCTTGTTCTATTCTGACAAAAACTTTTTCATCATCAGAGATATTTACTGTAGAGCGTTCCAAATCAAGTGTGTCGTTAACATATTTACGGTAAATTTCATAACCGCCAACGTAATAACGTTCTTCACATATATTGCCTTTGGCAACTACTTTACGAGTTCTGTTTCCTTCAGCATCGTAATTATAGAAAGATGTAAATGTACCATTACTTGCGCTAAAAAGCCTGTCGTCGCAATCCCAATTCATATCGGATAAATGCGGCATGGTGAGCATATTGCCGTGAGTATCGTAAGTATAATCATCTAAACTTTGCAGAATATCATGTTTTAGTAAACGATTTGTATCTGTATCATAAACATAATCTTTCCAAGCATCTTCCAACATATTACCCAACGCATCGTATTGGTAGATGTGCGCATAATTTTGCATTGCATTGGTATCAATATTCGGCACCGGAATATTATTTGCAAAATCATTCTCATCGGGAGCGGTTAAAGCAGTGAGTTCTCTGCCGGTGGCTTTGGTTAAACGGTACAAAGCATCGTATTCAAAAGTCGCCACCGGAGCAATAACTTGATTGTTAAAGTAGTGTGTTTGCCGCGCATCGTCTCTTATTTCTACAATATTAACTACAGCATTCCAATTAAAAATTAAAAATTCAAAATTAAAAGAGTTTTCCGCAGAGCATAAATACAAATCTCTTTCTACATTTATACTTGTCGTCATTTCTTCTAATTTTGAATTTTTAATTGATTTCATTTCTAATCAGTTTAGTTTTCCGCAAGAGGTATTAAAACTTTCAAATATATCCCTTGCTCTGCTTTGTCTCCTTTAAAACGATACTTTTGAGGCTGGCTTTTACTACGAAATTGGTTATAAAGCGGTACATGGATAAGAACTGCTAAAAATTTGTGATGTACAATGCTTTCAAATTGATAACCTTTATAATATTCTTTTTTACCACTAAATATGCTACTTATAATCCCCCACCAAGGGTAAGGCCATGTCTTGTACAATATCGGTAAATATTCTTCAGGTGCAATGGGAATAATGTAATTATGAACAAAATGGGACGGACTCCAGTCAAGAATATAGCTGTTCGATTCCAAAACAAGATATCTAAAATCTTTTTTTTTCGTTTTAGGAAAAGATTGTATATTTTCCATTACCATTACCACATCTGAGAGCTCTTTTTTATTTTCAATTTTTTTTGTTAACTTTTTTACATTAGGCTGCACGAGTACAAGATTTTCAAGTTCTGTAACTCCAATGAAAAAAATCTGAGGATAGATTTTGTTAGATAGAGTGTCGAAAGTTTGCGCTTTCAAACAAATACTATTTAGCAAGAAAATTAAAAGTAAAATCTTTGACCTTAACATGATATAATTAATTTTTCTTAGTTCTGATAAAATTTCCTAACATATTATGAGTTCTTAATGGTTTTGCTTCTTGTGATTGTACCATACTTCCAGAAAAATTTCCAAATGTTTTCATTCCACTTCTTTCTAAAATGGTAGCAACATGTGTTTTGGTAACTCTGTCGCTTTTTTCACCCTGAGCCATTACACCATTAGAACCCTCACCAATCCCTAAAGTATGCCCTATTTCGTGTATATCAGTTCTCGGAAGACCTCTTTTAGCGTCTATACGTATATTAAATCCATCTTCTGTTCTTCCTCTTTCTGTAGGAATTGGGAGTTCTGTTACTTGAAAGAGATTGGATTTCCCATCTCTGGAAAAATCTCTTCCAACCTCTTCCGCTGTTGGATGTTCACCTTCGGCAATTGTTAGATTAAAATTAATGATATAGGTTTCTGGCTTATCTCCTTCTCCAGTAGAAAGTGAATATTTTCCGGATTGATCGTTCCAAGCATTCAGAGCGGTTTGTAATCTTTCCTTATTGTCATCTGTAGTGTAATAGACGGCTGTTATAGTAATAGTCTTATTCTCTTTATCAACAACAGGCTCAAAATCCATTCCGTCAGGGTCGATAAATCGTAACGGATTATTTGCACAGAAATTATAAGGATTTAACTCTAAATGAGAGAATTGCAGCTCATCACAACTACAAAATCTGCACATCCACGGCGCGTAAAATCTTGCACCAAAATAATACAATCCTGTTTCTTCGTCCCTTTCTTTACCACAAAAACGGTATCGCTTCATCGAAACCTCAATGCTGTCATTCATAGCACAATAACTGGAACTCCCAAACGGATAGTATTCTTCGTAACTGATAATTTCTGCGTTTTCGTTCAATTCCAAACAGGCAGAACCGAGGTGATTGTCGTATTGGTAACGAATTACCGTATCAGGATTAGAAACAGGATTACTATCGGTAATGGTAGCCGTTTCTAATCGGGCTATGGTACGGTAAGGATCAATCTCGTAACGCATCATCTTTTTGGTTTTGTTACTTTTCTCGTCAGGAATCTCCTCTACGGTCATTTTCATGTCAAAGATAGAGATGGTTTTACGCTCATCTTCAACATTATTATTGTTAATTTTCCTGTACAATTCGTAACCGCAAAAATAATAATATTCTTCTATTATGTTATTTTTTACAACTACTTTTCGGGTTCTTTCGCCTTGCAGGTCGTAACTGTAATAAGAATAAATATCACTGTAAGAGTTAACACTCAACATTCTATCATGGCAATTCCAAAGTATTTCATCAAGATTTGGGGCTTGGGTTAAATTTCCGTGAGCATCATAAGTGTATAGATTGGTAGCATTGTCGTGTCCACGCAAATAATTATTGTTTTGGGCATCATATTCATAAGTTTTCCACCCATCTTCAAGGATATTTCCTAAGGCATCGTAACTATAATTATGCTCGTACAAACGTAACGTCTGCCCTGTTATTGGAAATGCAAGGTTTTGAAACTGCATATCGCCACCATTAGGATTATTTTGGTCGTCAAATTCCCTGCCTTTTACTTTCGTTAATCTATACAAAGCATCGTATTCATATTTTGTAACCGGCTCAATTTGAGTGTTGTTAAAAAAAACAGTCTCTTGTGCATAGTCGGTAATTTTGGTAATGTTGCCTGCGGCATCGTATTCATAATTAATATCTTGCAGGGTAGAGAAATTATTACCTTGTTTACGAGTGGTGAGCAACTGCTTTAAACGGAAGTTCTTATCATCATAGAAATATTTTGTTCGCGTATTATTTCCAAAATAAATCTTTTCTCTTTGACTGCGTGCATTGTAGGTAATTTTACGCACATATTCCTCCTGATTGTGCAGAATTTGAGTTAACTTTCCGCCTTTATCATACAAATAACTTATTTCTGTTCCATCCGGGTGTGTGAACCTTACAGGATAATTTCGTGCATTGTACTCAGTTTGAGTTATAAACTTTTCACTTTGTAAATTCACGACCTCATCCCAATTGATTTCACTTTGATAATCAATTGTAAACTGTTTGGTCTGTTTGATGTTATTTCCTTTAAAATCGTACTCGTAAGTTGTTTTTCCGTCCTGTGCATAAATCTCGGCAATTTGACCGATGCTATTAGTAGCATCATCTTCACCGTAAACAATTTTCTCAAGGATTTTTATGTCAATATTTTGAGGGTCTGATTCATCAAA
>Ga0209628_10002868_pt1 | contig 11891 bp, 2 predicted proteins | sample TergutCu122P4_FD_187285 | JGI IMG/M metagenome (GOLD analysis project Ga0209628, IMG submission 187285) | Cubitermes ugandensis P4 segment gut microbial communities from Kakamega Forest, Kenya - Cu122 P4 (SPAdes) (version 2) | ecosystem: Host-associated > Arthropoda: Insects > Digestive system >...
GTGATATTACGATGAAGGCGACTTCCACCGTTGCCACCTGTTACAATAATGGTACGATTACCGTAACTATTACCGGAGCGGATGTGGGCAATGTGAGATTGGATAATGCCCAACTGAAAGTAATTCCGGATGGAGCGGGTACCTACCTGCCGCCCTTTACCTCGCCCGATTTGGGCAATGTAAAAACCATTACAGGTATTGCTGGGGGCTCCTATACGGTTGAAATGGAAGCACTTTGTAATGACGGCGGAACCTATATTCCCATTAAGCGTACCGCCCGTGTTTCTGTTGGAACTACCTGGTCAACTATGTATTTTTGGCCTAACCTAAGAAGACAAACTATGAACTGTAAACCCACGGGAGAAATTCAGTTGGGCTTTTACGGAGGAACCCCGCCTTATACCATAAACATTACCGACGCGCCTTCGGAATATACCGGTCCTAACCCCATTACTACCTCACAAACTTCATACGTTTTAACCACCCTGCCGGCAGGAGACTACACCTTTGTTGCCAATGACCTGTGCGGCTCTTACTCGCCGCCCACTACCACTACCGTATCGGCAATGGGTAGCGATATGCCCGATTTATATACCTATATAAACAAACGTTCCGGAAGTTGTAAGGCGGTTACGTTGAGTGCAAGTTTCTATACTGAAATGTTTATGGAGTATGAGTATGCTTACCAGGCAAGTTCGAGCGACCCCATCATTTGGAAACCTTGTAATGCTACTTCATACAATTATGATATTGACCTTTCTGCCAACAGTTATGCCGATTTTTGTACATCACCCTATAATTTCGGAACTTTTCACCTGAGGCTCAAGGATTGTCCCTCTGTTACTCAAAGTTCCAACTTCTTATTAAATTGGGGCTTTTGTTACCCGGATGTAAATGTTTATACGGCAGATAATAAAAACTGTACTTCGGCAAAAGTTCAAATGGGTATGAATGATGCGGCTATCTGTTATCCCGTAAACTATACGATTGCTCTTAAATCAAACCCTACCCATATTTTAGAATCAGGTAGTTTATCCTCTTCCTCAGGTGTTGTATCTGCCAACGATTTTGTGCGCGGAGACGAGTACGTGATCAATTTCTACGAGTCGGGCTCAAATGGCAGAAGCTGGACAAGAACGTGGGAACCAAGCACATCAGGGGTTTTTAATTATAATATTGGCGGTGAAAATAGTTATGATTGTAATGAGAAAAGAATATGTATAAATGGATATTTTTATGTAGGAACTCAGATAAAATATATTTCGGGACCTGATAATTTTGTGCTCCCCATGGGACCTGTAAATTCCGTTAAAATTATTGATACAAACGACGTTGGTCAATGGTGGCAAATTTCGTATGGTGTCGGTACGGGCGAAGTAGGTGTTTGTAATTATTCCATTTTACCGAAAGGAAAATATGAATTTGAGGTTACGGATATTTGTGGAACAACCCACTCCCTTTCCACAGAGTTATTTGACCTTGATTATGAGGGCCCGCTTGCCGCTACTGCTACCCCCACCTGCTCAGGTCTGGAAGTTACCATTACCGGAGGAAAAATGAAAAACATTTATGAAGATGATGAAGTATATGGAATGACACTATATTATCTTCAGATGGAGTCGCCTAATTATGAATATCGACCGTATAAGGGAAGTTGCTGGTGGCATCCCGACGATCCGACATTACCGACTTTCATTACAAGTGACATGAAAGAAGCAGGGTTTTATAAGTTATATACAGGAGATGGAACAAATTGGGCGTATGGAGGGTTTGGTTGTCCGTTTGATTCTCTTGACTTGGGATATTATGATGGGCTTCAATTAAATTTCAATCCGACCTCTCTTTCCAGTTATTTTTGCGACGGACAGGGGCATATTTTTGTGCAAGCGTCCGGCAGTGTTAAACCTTACGAATATTGCCTGTTTACTCCGGGTTCCAACCCCTACACAGATACTCCGTTGGCTTCTAATTTTACCGGAAAATTTAATTACGGAGTTGTCGGCGCCACCTACGATGTGGTAGTAAAGAACACTTGCGGCGCCTTTACCATTCCGGTTACCATGAGAAATTTACATACGGAAGGGATTGCATATACCGTGAACAACGGAAAAATTTGCGAAGGGGAAGATATGCAACTGAATGCTGTGGGGTTAGGTGAAAATATTACTTATACCTGGCTTTATCCGGACGGAACCACATCAAACGAGCAAAATCCCCGTTTTCCGGCCGTTTATCCTACCAGTTCCGGCACCTATTATGTAACCGTTCAACCCGAAGGTTGTAACGACCCGGTTATCGATTCTTTGAAAATAACGATCACCCAGGCACCCACCGCACCTGAAGAAATAGAGAGTTCGGCAGGCTTAATCCTTTGTGAAGGAGAATTTACCACCCTTACCGCATTTGGCGGAGAAGAGGGTGAAGAGAGCGCACTTTATGAGTGGGGAATGGGAAAAAATTGCGATTGGAATGCTCCAGATCTTGGAACTGCAAACTTTGTTACCCTTGTTCCGATGATTACGGAAGGTAGTGAATGGCATGAAAAACCCACTGCAACCTACTGGGTGCGCAGAGTAGGCACGGGAAGTTGTGCGGAAACCAGAACTCAGTGTGCAAAGATTACAATGGATATTAAACGACGTTCCGAATCCCGAATGATTGCAGTTCCCGAACCCGCACCGGTGTGTGAGGGAGCCGGAACAAACATAACTGCTTATCTCGTATCGGGTGGACCTCACGGACAACAACCCATCGGCACGCCGATTTTCAGATGGTATGACTCTGCTTTTTCAGAAGTACCGCTCTACACCGGCAATCCGTTCCCAACGGGAATTTTAACAAAACATACAACTTTTTGGGTGTCGGTGGAATGCGATAACTTTTGTGAAGGAGAAAACAGCATGTACGGCCGCGCGCCGGTTGTCGTAGAGATAGACTACTCTCCCAATTGCTGCGCCAAACCCACCGTAATCCCTAAACAAATCTGTGAATAAACTAATCACTAATCACTAATCACTACCTCCGTTCTTTGACATCTTGAGTTTGCACGAAAAAATATCCAATTTTATTGACTATAATCAATAAAAAATGTATTTTTGCAACGTTTATCTATTATACTTAATAAAAATGGATTTTTTTGACCGTACCCTTTACAGCAATCGCTTAAAACCCTTTATCGACAAAGGAATTATAAAAGTTTTAACCGGACAGCGGCGCGTTGGAAAAAGTTGTGTGCTATTGCAAATGATGCGTAACATACAACAAAATAACCCAAATGCCAATGTTATCTACATCAATAAAGAAAGTGATGAGTTTAGAAAGATACAAACAGATGTGGAATTATCGACTTATGTGGCCAAAAAACACGTATCCGGAATGAAAAATTATCTTTTCATTGATGAAATTCAAGATATTAGAAATTTTGAAAATAGTTTACGGAGTTTGCAGGCTACCGATAAATGCGATATCTTTTGCACCGGTAGTAATGCCAAAATGCTGTCAAGTGAGTTATCCACCTATCTTTCAGGTCGTTATATAGAAATTAGAGTACACCCTCTGAACTTTCTTGAATTTATGGAGTTTCACAAGTTGGAAAATAACAACCAAACCCTAAAACAATTCCTTACTTATGGTGGTATGCCGCACCTTTCAAAACTTGTTCTAAACGATGAAATTGCTTTTGAATATTTGAGAAATGTGTATTCAACGATTTTATTAAAGGATGTTGTGAGCAGGGAAAATATTCGCAACGTAGATTTTTTAGAAACACTGGTTTGCTATTTGGCTGATAATGTTGGCAGCATCTTTTCCGCTAATAATATTCATAAATTTTTGAAGAATCAGCGTGTTGAGATTTCGGTTAATCTAATTGTAAACTATTTAAAGGCATTGGCTAATACCTACTTAATAAACAAAGTACAAAGAATGGATATTAAGGGGCTGAAGAAATTTGAAATTGGCGATAAATTCTATTTTGAAGATTTGGGACTACGAAATTGCCAGCAACACTTAGAGTTTTCAAATGATATAAACAAACTAATGGAAAATGCTGTGTATCAACATCTAAAAACTTTTAACTATCAAGTTTATGTGGGTAAAATGGGTGAATGTGAAATTGATTTCGTAGGTATCAAAAACAACACAAAGGTATATATTCAGGTAGCCTACCTGATTTACAATTCCAAAACCCAGGATCGCGAATTTGGAAACCTGTTAAAAATTGACGACAATCATCCCAAATATGTGGTTACCATGGATAATTTTATTTTAGGAAACAACTACAAAGGAATTAAACACATACATTTGAAAGATTTTTTGACGATGACCGAGTTTTAAATTACTCAAACCACTTTTCCCTCTTTTCGTGCAAACCAAACATAAAACTGTTTGCACGATTTTTTTTGTGTACAACGGGAAACCAAACATGATTTAGAAAATTAACAATTAAGATAATATTAACAAACAAAAAACCAAATTAATTATGAACAAAACATTTACACTTTTCAGTACGGGTCGAACATTTTCGATCCCTACCGCAAACCACAAACCTCTTACGGTCTTACGCTCTTACGCTCTTACGGTCTTCTTTTCTGCTCTTCTGCTTTTCTGCTTTTCTGCTTTTACGGCGGGTGCGCAGGGAATGCGCTATTATTGGGTAGGCAAGGGGGATGGCACCAGCTGGAACCAATTGAACAACTGGAGTAACACCTCCGGCGGAAACGGCGGCGCCGGAATCTCCAATGTGCCCACCACCACCAATACCGTGGTGTTTGACGCCGGCTCTACTTTTACCGGAACGCGGCAGGTTACCATATCCGGCACAGTAAACTGCGACAGTTTAATAGTAGCAGGTTGTACCACCCTGCCGATACTCTTTCCCAGTGGCGGAACCCCTACCATTAATATTCACGGGTCGCTGATTTTACAAGCAGGAACAACTATTGCAAATACTATGAATATTAACTTTAACAGTAACCGTGCGCAAGAAAGAATTACCACCAATGGAGTGGCATTATATAATAGTTTTCCATTATTTTCTACAGGAACACTGTCCACTTTTAACGGTTCAGCAACTTATCAATTAACAAATCATACTGATTTTCACAACATGACATTAAATGCAGGAACTCTTGATTTGAATGGAAAAAATATCAATTGCAATGCAATTACTCTTAATTCAGGAGGAAATATTACTTTTGTGGGTTCTACCATAGATTGCAAAAGGAGTTGGAATAGCAGTAGTGGTCCCGGACTCACTTTAGCGAACACTGTCAATTCTCTTATAAGAGTAGGTATTGAGAGTTTTTTCGCAAAAGCGAACGATGTTTTCTATAACGTGGAACTTTATTGGGGGTATGGTTCACCTGGTTTTGGAAATGCTACATCAACTCATAATGTCAGTAACGGTACTTATAACAAATTTACTGTTTTAAAGGGGTTAACCAATTTTAATAATATAGTTACGGATAGTTTGGTAATTTCAACCTCTACGTTAATAAATTTTAACACTGTAACAGTAAATAAATATTTTGAAGCCAAACCGGTGGGTTGTGGCGGACAAGTGCGTTTATACAGTTCAAATCCAACCAGTAGTACCAATCGAACCATTACCCTTGGTGCAAGTGCTATCGTAAATATTGAGCGTGCTGCAATCCACGACTTAATCTTTTCAAAAGCGGTTACGGCAGTGAACAGCTACGACTGGGGCAACAACACAAATCTTACGGTTACGGCACCTTTAGCAGGTAAAAATCTCTATTGGATAGGAGGGGGCGGTTATTGGAGCGACCCCACGCGCTGGTCGTTAACTTCCGGCGGCAGTTCTGCAAATTGTGTTCCTACTTTAGCCGATAATGTGTTTTTTGATGCCAATTCTAACAATGGCGGAACACCAATCTCGATTACCAATCCCGTTTATCTTGATGTGGATGCCTGGTGCAATAATATGACATGGAACGGAGTCCCCGGCTCGCCCGGATTTGCCATTCAGGGTAATTGGAGTATCGTCAGCAATTATACGCTTTTTAACCCAAATATAAGTAAAATAATGGTAGGAGGCTCTCTTTTCTTCCAGAGTACTTTGAATTTTATAGTAGAGAATACTACTTACAATAATGGAATATTCTTTGTTGGGAATGGAAGTAATACCATTACCACAAATGGTGTTCCGATTCCCTGTGAATTTTACTTTCAAAGTGCAGCGGGAACAGGTTCATGGAAACTTATAGATGATTTAATACTAAATACTTCTATTGTACTAACAGCTGAAGCAGCTACTGGTGCAAAACAAATTAATTTTAGGAGAGGGAGTTTGGATCTTAGCGGAAGAAAAGTGATTGCCGGTGGATTTTCCGGTGAAGCAGATGGTACCCTAATCGGTTTTTCAGGAGCTTCATCGAGCCGTTCGTTGAATATTGCCGGAGCTACATTTGACCTGTTTGACCAATGGCGATATCTTGGAGGTCAACCGCTTACAAAATTACAATCTGCGAACTCATCCATTATAGTTGGAAATACCGACACCTATTCCTACAATTCATCTATCTATGTCAAAAGTGGTGATTATTACAACAATGTGGAATTAAGACAATTTCAAACCGCTAATATTCGAAACAGTTCATCAGGAACAGGAATAGCCTATTTTAATAAAGTTACCCTTTCTTGTTGGACAGGTACTGTGGAGAATACCTCCGGTGGTTTCATCCAACCCGATTCATTACTCTTTACCGGATATGGCACTTATACCATTGCCCGCAGTATGAATGTTGGAAAGTATATTGGTACGCCCCTTGATTGCGGCGGTTTAACCACTATTCAAAACACCACTACACCGGTTACATTCACAATCCTTGACAATACCATTGCCCAAAACAATCAGGTGAAAATTCGCAATACATCCTTTAACAACATCAGTATGAACACCACAGGTTATCCGGGGAGTTACAACGTATCCAGTTGTATTTTCAACGGTACTTGCAACGGCTGGAATAATTCGTTGGGGTTGGCTTTAACTTTGTATTGGGTGGGTGGAAACGGAAACTGGACCGATAAAAACAACTGGAGTACCAAAAGCGGATTGAGCGGTGGATATAAAGGCGATGGCACCGGTTGTATCCCCAGTCCTTTCGATAATGTGATTTTCGACAATGGCTCTTTCTCCGGAACCGGACAGGCGGTAACAGTGAACGGAACAGCATATTGTGATAATATGACATGGGTAGGGACATTATATAGCCCTGAGCTTCGGATACAATCGGATTTAAATATTTATGGTTCCATGCAACTGCAAAGCGGAATGACAGTGCCTAACATCAATTCAACTGCCGCACTTAGATTTCTTACTAACCGCACAAACGAAACCATAAAAACAAACGGAGTCGCTGTCCAACCATACTATATATACTTTAGTGCTGCTAATAAGGCAGCGGGTTGGAAATTTTTGGATAATTTCACAGCCTACGAATCGGCTAGGATATATTTCACACAAGGTACATTAGATTTCAATGGAAAAACTTGGCTTAATTTTGATACTTTTTCTGGTAATAGCTCAACTAATCTGATTCTTACGAATGCCACACTCATGTCAGGGTCAAGTTATAGCAGTGCAATTTTTGATCATACTGGAGATTTAAGCGCAACCAACTCAAATATTTCTCTTACTTCGCTCAATGTTTGGGCTACAATTTCTTTTACTTGTAATGCGGGGGCACAATATCATAATTTATCGTTAGGTTATACATCCGGAGCAAGTTTTGCTAGCATTACAAGAGGCAAGTTTAATAAAATTACCGTACTGAGTGGAAATGTTCGTTTTAATACTGCTTCAAGCGGCCTTATTGAAACAGATACAATTGTAATTGCCAATGATAACGCAAATATCTATGAATTCTTTTCCGGCAGTACTTTACGGGTGAACAAATCCGCCTATATGAGCGGTACCGCTTGTTCGCAAATTACTTTGCGTTCAACGTCGGAAACTTCTCCGGCAACTTGGGACATTAGAAAAGCAGCGGCAAACTACTCCGGAACCACCGGATATGGAGTAAAAGACACCCTCTTAGTGGATTATGCCTATATCCACGGTATAAAAGCCATCACCGACCCCATAAGCAATGCCTACCTTTACAAAGGGATGCACTGCCCCGATGTGCTTTGGTCAAGTAACACGGCTTGGGCATACGGGTTGGGCGCAAGCACCACCCCCAACAGCCCGGGTGCAAATACTTATAACCAGGGCTGGGCAAGAATGGATCTGTATCGCGAAGGCTCTACCCCGTTTGCAGATGACCGGATTGTGTCGTGCACCTTTCTGCCCTACGTGTTAAGTTCTGTGGATTTTGGTCCCAATCCGGATTCCAAATTCAAATGGTTTAAGGTAAACAAAGCCACTTTCAAAGCCCAATGGGACGCGCTCCCCGGAACACAACAACAGAAATTTAATGCCATTGATACGAAATTTCCGCTGCTTTCCACCGCTCCGGAAATCACCATCTATAAAGGAGGTACTTATCTTCTCTGCATGGACTACGGCAACGGCTGTATTACTTATGATGATGTGCTGATTGATTTGGTGTTGGTGGAAGAGTGCACGCAAGTGAAAGTGTGCGACGGAGGACTACTCTCTGCCGATTTGCTCCACTTCCCCCCCAGCGAGTACGCTGCCATAGAGATGGAAACCGCCCCCGGCTCCGATGTATATGTGCCGGTGGATTTGGTAAACTTCCCCTTCACCGTAACCAAAGCCGATGAAGGCAGAAAAATATACCTCTATGAACTCAACGCCGACCACGAGTTTGCGATTCTTCAGTTGGTAATTGTGGATCCTACCGAACCTCCGGTGGGCAAATCTCAATACACCTTCTGCCCGGGCGCCACGGTTGAAACGCTTATTGCCAGTTTGCAAACCCCGCCCAACGGACCTATATCTATTTACTATAATCAAAATGACCCCTCTCCGTTAAGTCCCTCTGTGGCTCTGCAAAACGGACGCACCTATTGGGCTACACAGCATAAAAACGGCTGCGAAAGCGACGATAAATTAGCCATATTTATAGAAGTAAAATCCCCCTGCTTGCCTTACGAAATTTGGAACTGGGAAGATTTGGCAGGACTTTTTACATTAATGGGCAATACGGTGTTGTGGAACTCTTACGGCAATAAAGCGGTGTTGATGCAAAACATTGGCGTGCCCGGAGAAGAGAATGTTTGCGGAACCCCCACTTATGGTAATGGTTCCGGCACGCTGAACAACGGCAACAAAATGAGCCCCAACTACGGATTGGGCAACGGAAAACAGTACGGCTGGTACGGCTACCAGGGCTACACCGGAAACACCCCAAGCGGTTTTAACCCCGCTGTGATAAATAACAACTGCGGTTGGAACACCACTTACGGAGGTTGGGGACCAAATGGCTATAATAATACTTTCACCGGCACATTGGATGGACAAGGTTTTGAAATTACCGGAGTGTATGGAAATACTGAAGGCTTTTTTAAGTGGATGGATAATGCTACGATTACAAATTTAGGTCTGATTCTGGGTCCGAAAGGAATGGTTGGAGGCGATATTAATACGGGTGGTCTTTGTGATTATGTCTCCCAATCTACTTTTTCAAACTGTTATGTAAAAGGTACGGTGAGTGGGGTTTATGGAGGGAATGGAGGATTAGTAGGCATGGCAGACGAATCAACATTTACGAATTGTTTTACAGAAGGTTTAATTAAATGTTACGACCCGGGCGACCCCGGTATCTGTGGCGGTTTAGTAGGAGTTGCATATTACTCAAATATTTCTAATTGTTATTCTCTATGTAATGTAGATGCTCTTGATGGAACGGCAGGAGGTTTAATTGGAGCTATAGGTGACGCAAATGTTACCAACTGCTTTGCTACAGGTGAAGTTAAGGGCTGGGCTGCAGGTGGTATTGTTGGGCGTTATGATTATTGGTCGGTACCTCCTACATTAACCAACTGTTTTGCATTGAACCAAAAAATAACAGCTACTACCCATGCCGGTCGTGTTATTGGTCAGACTTCTACTTTTACCGGAGTATCCAATAACCGCGCTTACGATGGGATGTCGGTAAATGGTAGTACTTCGGTTTCTCCGGCGGGCACCCTTACCAACCAGCACGGGTTGAGCATTAATTGCGCAGCCATTACCAATCCTGCTACGTTTTCTTCCGTATTTACCAATTATGCAAACAATTGGACAACCAATTATAACAACTACAACATAGGACCCAAAGTAAATCTTCCTATCATCAATAAATTTACCAGTGCCACTTTCTCCTGTGCAAAACAGGAACCGAAAGTGCAACCCTGTAACCCGATTCTTCCTTACGAAATTTGGAACTGGGAAGATTTGGCAAACCTACAAACGGTAATCAATTCAGGAGATTTTGCTCTTTATGGAAATAAAGCCAAATTGATGCAAAATATTGGGGTTCCACACGGCAAAAACGAGTGTAACGAATCTAATTTTGGCAATGGCTCAACCATGACCGACCCCGTAATTATTGCCCTTCACCAGGGAGATAAGAAATTTGGCTGGTATGGATATCAAGGTCACACCGGCTCCTCCCTCAGTTATATTTCTGCCATCCCATTAACCGGATGCGGCTGGAACGGCGTAAAAGGATGGACTTCACTTAATTTTTTTAGTACAATCGATTTTGACGGACAGGGTTTTGAAATTAGCGGATTGTGGCAAAAAGATGGAAATGGACTTTTCAAACAAATAAATAATTCTACCCTCAAAAATTTGGGTGTGATCCTCAGCGAAAAAGGAATAGAAACAAATTCAACAGCCGGAGGCGCAGGTGGGCTTGCCAAAGATGCATATGATAGTAATATATCCAATTGTTATGTTAAAGGTACAATAAAGGCTACTGATAATGCTTCTGTTGGAGGGCTTTTTAACTCTATCACTACTTCAAAAATAGAGCGGTGTTTTTCAGAAGGACGTGTAGAAACACAGGCAAACAGTTGGAATTGTGGAGGAATTACCGGCGGTGCCCTAATGTCTGAAATCAATAATTGTTATTCTTTGAGCAATGTTTATGGGGCATTAAATGCCGGCGGTATTGTTGGATATATCGGCAACGCATTCACCGGAGCACTCGTAAATTGTTACGCCACGGGAGAAGTGGTATCAGCCGGCGGAACTGTAGGCGGGCTTGTGGGAACAAGTGTAGATAACGGTGAAATCTTAAATTGTTTTGCTCTGGGCTCAAAAGTAACCGGTGCCACTGCAGGTCGTATATTTGGCTCTGCGCCGTTTGGCAATAAGGTCAATAACCGCGCTTTCAACTACATGAAACTGAATGGTAATTATGTAACAACCGGAACAGCCACCAACAAAGACGGTTTGGATATCTTCTGTGCCGGAATTAATAATCCTGTAACTTTCCAAAATGCGTGGAGCACAGGCTCGGCTTATGCCAATAACTGGACACATAGCTACTCAAATTATAACACAGCGAGTGGGGTTAATTTACCCATTCTAAAACCATTTACAAAAACCGCGTACTCTTGCGCCATGCAGGAACCGGTGATGGATTGCACCATTGAGCCTTACCCAATTTGGAACTGGGACGATTTGAACAATCTTCGCACGGTTATGACCTCATCCGATTGGGAGAACAAATACGGTAAAAAAGCGGTCTTGATGCAAAACATTGGGGTGCCCGGTACCAACAATGAATGCGGCAAACTCAACTTTGGCAATGGCGCGGCAACCCCGCAAAACGGAAATATTGCACACAACCAATACGGTGTTGCTAATGTAGTTCAACCGTTTGGCTGGTATGGATATCAGGGATATACTGGACCCGCAAGCGGCTACACCGGCGCGCATGGCAACGGCAGCGGCTGGAACGGCTCATCCGGTT
>Ga0209628_10002870_pt1 | contig 11889 bp, 4 predicted proteins | sample TergutCu122P4_FD_187285 | JGI IMG/M metagenome (GOLD analysis project Ga0209628, IMG submission 187285) | Cubitermes ugandensis P4 segment gut microbial communities from Kakamega Forest, Kenya - Cu122 P4 (SPAdes) (version 2) | ecosystem: Host-associated > Arthropoda: Insects > Digestive system >...
GGTTGGTTGGTTGGTTGGTTGGTTGGTTGGTTGGTTGGTTGGTTGGTTGGTTGGCTTGTCGCTAGAACGTCTGAATGTTGAAAGGCTTGAATTTAAAGAAGTTGAACCTTGCGAGATCAGAAGGTTCTCATAGTTCCGTTGATGAAGATTCATCTATAAAACGAAATCTCTTTGGGACGAAGTCAGAAACGTGGTAAAGAAATTAATTAAGAATTTATAAGCCACAGAGGAACGAGCAATTTTACCCGGAGTTATAAGGCAAAAAATACATGAGAATATATATCTGATTAACGTTAAGTTCGAGTTAAGAAATATTTTCATGTCTTAGGCACAGTTAAGCTTCTAACGTTTCCCGTAGTTTCTGATGTCTAGGTTAGAGGGTACCAGGAATGAACAATTTGTAGTTAAGTGGCAACCTTGATTGTCGATATTTTCATTCATCCTTAAAAATTCTCCAGACCACAATGTTCCTTTGATCCTGTATTGTTACCAAATCAACTATTTCATAAAACCCAAACTTTCAGTACAGTCTTTATATTATATAACAGATTACCTCGTCCTAATTCAGTCCAATTCATTTGATATTTCGTGCCATTGCATCCTAAACTGACTATTCGACGATTTGCCTTAAGTCAATTAAATTTAGTTTTTTTACCCTATCACTGTATTTTGACCCAAGTGACTACAAACTAGTCTGTATTTAAAGGATCCGTTTTAATAATCTCCCACCCACGCCAAGAGAAATGGGTTGGGGATTTTCTTTGAAGGTTCACCGATCAAATGTTGTTACGAGGAATACAGGAATTGGAAAGGAAGTACACCCAATTATTTTAAATAAAATTATTAACAAAAAATGTACAAGCCGTCAGAAATGAGCCTATCTTGTCTACACCTCGACAACTAATGAATTATACACCTAAAGGAAGACGACTAGTTGAGCGACCAGAACAGCGATGGAGGGATAAACGTCTAGTACCTAGAATGACGTTCTACATATTGCAGATGATTATTTTTGTACAGCCATGTGGGCCAGTGAGGCCAGAAACATGTAGGAAAATTTAAAATATTAAAATTTTATTTTTGTGTATTTTGTTAGATTACTTTGTAACAATTGTATGACAATGTATGGAATGTACAGTGTAAAACGAAGAACCTCAACTCTTACACGTAGAATGTGTGATTATTGCGGGCATTATACTGGGGCAGGCGATGTTGTAGCAAACGTTCTTTAGACACCCTTGGTCCATACAAATAGATATTAGCACACAGAACCCATTACAGAAAACGACGTACTTCGTTTAGGACGCAGTATAAGGAGAACTAAAGTGTGTTCATAGATAAAAAGGTACATGCCAGTGTTCTGGAAGGATAAAGGTTATAGCTTTCTATTTTTTAATTGTTTAACAAACAGCTATTAATTTCTTCGGAGAATTAACCAAGAAATCCGTATACTGACATGTATATTTATTATATTGTAATCAGTGCAAACTGCTACGTGTTTCGGCTACCTATTGTGGCTGTCTTCAGAGAGGTGTTCTTTGAAGGAATATTACATAGAATGTTCAAACAGTTTACAGATACACAATATTCATTTTTAGGTCAAGGGCTTAAAATTTATGTTAGAATATAAAATATTGATAAAATTATTTGTGTTGTATTGCCTGTTCTTATGCTGTGTGAGATAACACCAACCAAGCGGATGTGGTGTTGTAGTGTCTGCTGGTCTCAATATAAATTTATATGATGCACGATTCGTTGATTAGTTATATATTATATATATATATTGTAATACCAATACCAACAAAATGCACACAAGTGAGTAATTTCTACAGCATTTTACTGTATTGTTTATACCCCACTAAATTCTCTTCGATGGCACAGTACTGCATGATAAGTCTGTATATGCCATCCATTCAATATGACACATTCATAGTAACACTTGATCTAAAATATTTTAAAATATAATATTTATCATTGCCATTTTATATCGTGGACTGTTTCTGTCACTTCAATAAATGTAACAGCTTTTAATTTTTTATCCTTGATAATAACGCACCGATAATGGCCACGTGATTGGACGAAATATATATTAGGTTATCATATATAGAACATTTTCACTAGTGTTCACTGTATTATTATTATTATTATTATCATCATCATCATATTACATATGCTATTAATTACTTTATCTGAAACTACAATACTGGTAACATAAGGTAGCCTGGTTTTTCATTATAATTTTGAAGCCTAAATTCGTTTAAAACATGCTCAAAATTTCATGGAGAGTTTTATCGCAAAATCTCTAAATATCTTCTTAAATAAACTTAACATATCGCTTCTATCCAATCAGTTTCTCTCTCACAATAACCTCATAAACTCTTCAGTCTAAGCAGGACCATTAAATTAATAAATTCTTTGTATGAAATCCATTAAAGTTCCACTGTACAAGATCCGTGGATCTTGTGTTTCACCCGTATAAAATTTCCCCAATTGAAATCTAAAGCCAACAGTGTAATTTAGATTAATTCCTTTGCTGTTTCTAATAATATCTCCAGTTTTGCTCGATTATAATATGTGGAATAATAAATTAGGGAATTTGTATAAACGAAATTTATGTAAAATAACAACTCCACTGATAAAATTCAAACCACTCTCAAAAAAATCGTATGTAAATTCATCAGCTACCGCATGTATAAAGGTAGATTAACATACATATATCACAACTGTGACTTGTTTCGGAATTTCTGACGTCACCCTAAAAAATTTATGTACTAAATAAAGAAATTATCTTTTCAAACAATAGATTGTTCCTTATAATATCGAGTTTCTGCTAAATTTCTATGTTCTCCGTTTTCTCAGTTAGTGCATGACTGCTAAGACACCAATCCACATACGTACAAGTTCGCTGCTGCCTTGTGTGTATAGAAATCTTTAGTTGTCTTTAACGGTAACGATATATGTACATACACTTAGGTAAGAACATACAGTGTTCGGCCTAAGGTGTGACAGATATAGGCTGTTAATATATGAGTCGCCATAGGTAAAACATGTTTTTTCAACATACGCCTGATTTTCAAGGGTTTTATCGATACTAAAACTTTACTGTTTCAAGATATTGTACGGTATCAGAACTCATGAACCACCTTATGCTAACGCCCACCTGTAACACGCAATATCCCTCGTAACTCTTACTCGTTTTCGTCCATATGCCTGGTCTACAAGGTCACCAGGTCCCACGCCCCTTGACTACGTGTTGTGGAGACACATGCAGGACATGGTCTAAACGCAAAAATCGCAGGCAAAACTCTTGCAGCGAATCGTGGAGTCTTCTGGCCGCATAAAGGAAATTATGAAATGATGAGAAATGAAGGAGAATATCTTTGAGATGCCCAGATTTGTGCATACAGGAGGGTGTAGGTCATTATAACCAAAAACCATTTTAATATAAATGTAAATTGACAGCATCTATTACTAACTAATCAAAACACATTCTTCTTGCTGTTGTAACACACCCGTATTAGTGTACCTCATTAGGTCACAATATTAACAATTGATGCTTTTTTTTTTAGTTGTATTGTCTGAAATTTTTGTTGTTGTACATACAGTAGGGTGAGAATTGCTGCCTTTGGTTGAAGGTGTTACCGAAAATATATTGTGCAGTAGGTTAAGATTTAAGTCATATATCTCTCTTGTGGTGTTGTCTGACATACAACATACCTTTATTTGTACAGTACTAAGGAACATGTATTGCACAATTGCCGGTTACAGCCAAGTAAGCACTTTAAAATACCTGTAGCGCTGTAATGACTTATAACCGGATATATGTTAATGTAGAATTATTACTCAGATTTATCATATGCAGTAGAACTCCACGTATCCGGATTAAATGGGACGGCGAGCCACCCGGATACGCAGAAAATCCGAATAATTGGGGTTTTCTGGGAAAATGGGCTACATTGGCAGAATGGGTTTCGGCTGTTACTATTTATATTAAGTACCTGCTTATAAACCTTTCGACCACACCTGATTTGAAGTTCCAGAAGCCATAAAACTGTACTGTACTTGATCCAATAAACGGCAATTTCAAGACAACTTAATTTTATAGCATTCTCCACAAATTTCCCCGAAGGGCAAGCCGATCCGGATAACGGGCTATCCGGATAACCAGCGTCTGGATAAGTGAAAGTTTGGCACGAATTATGTGGAATTTTCTCTTTAACCCTTTAAAGACGAATGGCAGACAGCTTTGTTTAAAGACCCACTCCGTACCGTGCAGTAAACACTTTTCATCTCGGTTATAAAAACCAATCAGTTTATGGTGTACGTGGCAAAAGTCGCTGTTTGTTCTCAGATAAATACAAAATACATAAATACTGTGTGGGCAGAGCGTAAAATTGTTGAATGTTAAACTTGTCGATGCATCACGTAACAAGTAGGGTTTAAAAGGCTAAAAAGCAACATGCTAAACTGGAACTCTTGAAATACTTTAGTCAGTATGATCTATCCCGTAATCCCCAGACGTCCAAGCAATATTTTAACGCATATGTAGTTGCGCTATAATTAGAATTCATTGTCAAGAGGAAGTCAATCATAGGTTTCTACTTTCTATACTGTAATCACGGAGTTCTAACATCCTTTAGAAACTCTTGAAACAAAAATAACACTACGCAACTCGAATCACAAGACAGTTAAATATAAAAGAGCAGATGCTTCATTTACCTCCCTCTGTAGTATTTTCCCTCCTGTTGTCGCGCGTCTCATTGGTGCGTATGCGCGCCATGCACACAACGCCGCGACGCTGTCCACTGAACGCAGTACAGTACCTTGTTCGTCGCCGATAGAATCCGTCGCGTGAGAGACATGACTGTACTAAACCATTACCGGCAACAAAAGGCACACTCCATAATTGGGTGTGTTATTCGGTTAATGTGACTCTTCTGAAGTGTAGTGAAGTATAAAATGTCAATGACCACAACAAAACCACTTCATTCAGTGTTATTTGGTTAATAAAGTGACTGTACTGCTATATACTGTGTCCTTCACTATAACGAATATCTGTGTGATAGTGCGGTGTGGTTAAAAACGTGATTTGGATAGCCAAGCGTCGGTAACTATAATGAGAAATCTATATGTATATGTATGTGTATGTATGTATGTACAGAGTGGCGTTCGCTAAAACAAGAAGCCCACTATCAGTGTCATTCATTTAATAATGTGTTCTTGCAACTGTAGTTTCAAGAAGTGTAAATCACATTTCAAATAATATTGATTTCTCTGCACAGTGTTCTTTGGTTAGGAAAGTAACTACATCGCCTCGTATTCAACTAGAGGGTGTCGCCAAATAAAACATTTTTTTCTGGCATTATGGCCTTCATTCGACAGGTTAGTTCTATCTACACGTGTTTGAAAAAAATGTGAGAAGCCAAATGAAACAACATTTCTGACACTCACTCTAGCTGAAAGTGACGCCGCAGTAACACTTTTTGACGATTTCATCAGAAATCATAAAACTAATTATTTATCGAAAATCTTGGATCCCTTTTATCGAAATAACTTCTCTACATTTAACAGAATTTACTGGCACGTATACATTCATTTAACAAACTAACTAACCAATGCACGTCGTTAAATAATTATGGCACATTTTCACTTTGGCAACAATGGAATTTACCACTAAGTTTTGAATAAACGGGATCCTGAAAATCTTACACGACTTTGTGCCCTCTCTGTAGGTGAAAGTTTAAAATTTAATGTCGTTATTTCTTAAACATGGCTGTAAAATCACAGAATAAGCTTAAATATCCATAAAAAATAGTAGTTCTGTTATCTACGTATACATTTTCTTAAAGTAAACTTCGCCTTCATATTAAGTGCTTAATTTGACGGAGTGAAGAAATATTACAGTACTTTTCGTGATTTCTGAAGTTCCTAAATAATGGCTCAAACCTTTCGAGTGACACGTGGGAAACAAATGGACAGAACCTTGTGGGATGATTCATAGAAGCATGGAAAGATTAATAACAAAAGTGACATCGCTTAGATGGTAGTAAAAATAAGGCCAACAGCATTAAAATTCACTAATCTTCACTAAATAATGTAGAAAATGTTCACAAGAAAGAGGATGGCATTTTGTAATGACTAATATAATAAAAAATAGCAAACATTTACGCTTCACACTGAACAAATATTCAGGGGTATTTTATTAACATGGTGCGATATATTAGATAGCTTTTACGTTCATTGATTTTTAGTTCTGTAAAATACCTTTAAATGACAGTGTACCTTTCACACAGTGTTTGATAAAATTTTCATATCAGTCAAGTAAAATGTTATAATTATTCAACGAATCAAAAATTCTGAGCAGTATTTATTTACATTTTGCGCAAAGATTTCCAGAAAGCAAATTTCTTAAATAATATCACACTTCCAAAAATTTAAATTTTTATCCTATAGGGTGCATAATGGACAAAAACTATACATGCTTGAAGTATATTACTTGAACAGTCTTACTAATCTATGAAGCCGAAAAAAACATACTTTTTGCTGCTTCCTGTATATGCTGTATTCATTAATACATAAACCTGCATATGTATAAAATGTATAATGCACAGATAAATAGTATACACGTACATAAATTTAGACACGTTCATGCTTGCAGAGGTCTTTGTAATCCTTTCTGTCACTGAATTTTCTAACGAAATCAAACTTCGCAGTTATTTAGGTAATTTCAAGTCCTTATCTTTGTAGCATGCCTAATTTAGAGACATTTATTAAATAACAAAATTATGATGATTTATGTAGAGAATAACTGCCAAATCAAATGTCATACAGAACTCTCGAACACAAAACGTATTTTAAACATGTGCGGTGCTGTGTTAACGAGTTTAGTATAAGAAAATAGACAGCTATTCATCAGGGACAAAGGTACCTGCTTATACTCAGACTATTGTAGCGTCCATCTTTGGCTATAGAAGGTGACACGGAATTGGAATTGTGCTAAATATGAAAGTGCATTTACCTGTTACCTTACACATATTAGCAAGAAATAAGCAGGTTTCTGAACAGAACAAGATCGTACCCAGTAGGACTGTATGATCTATATTTAAAATAGTAGAACGTTTGCTATATGAATACAGATATTTCGGAAAACAGTGTAAAACAATACAAATTTTTAACTAAAACTTCCTATTTCATGTGAAATATAGGATAAAATATTTTGATTAATATTTACGGTGTTAATAACTTTTAAACTAGTGAACTGTTGGGAAGAAGACTTGAAATTACAGCCTTTTCAAGAGCAAAAATGTGTGTTAATAGTGGTTTTGCTAATAAATTCTAGACCATTCAAGCTAACTAATTATTGTCTTTGGTACCAAAGTGTGTCACTGAAGAAAATATGATGGAAACTAGACGAAATCTTCTTCAGTAAGGTAAGTAGAAGACATTGTATTAAAATCATTTTTGTCGGTCTTTGTCACATAACACTTGCGTCAGAATGAGCGATGATAGGTACGGGACACAGGCTAAATAAGTAACAAAGAAGAATGAGGTTTTATTCAATTTTCTTAGTCAGGTATGCTGTAATGAGGACCTCTGTAAAGAATACTGAGGAGAATCCTTGGAACAAGGAGAGAAAAACGATGCAGAAGAAAAATGTATAATGAGGAGTTTGAAATTTTTAATTTTTAAGTGTGACATCCCCGTTGTGTTTTACGAATTTAATATGTATAGTGTACAATTGACAGTCAAAACACAACCAATTTATTGTACTCTATGTACAATGTATAAAAACTACATGTTTCGGCCTATTTTGGCCATCTTCAGGTTTTTCGTATAGCCTGGAGGGTGAGGTGTCCTATGGGCAGATATATCAAAAGGTGAATGAGATCTCATCATCTATATGATATATCTGCCCATAGGACACCTCACTCTCTAGGCTATACGAAAAACCTGAAGATGGCCAAAATAGGCCGTAACATGTAGTTTTTACATTGTACATACAGCACAATAAATTAGTTGTGTTTTGACTGCCCATTGTACACTATACATATTAAAAAAGAGGAGTTTGAAAACTTTTGCTTTACACCAGACAGTGATAAGATAATCAAATAAGAGAGCTTGTAATCGATAGAATATGTATCACGCATGGGAAAACCAGAAAATTTATTTAGAGACTGTTTGAAAACCTGAAGTAAATAAACTACATTTGAGGTGTACGCTTGGATTGTAGGACATTATTAAAATGAGTTTTAAAGAAACTGGGTAAAAAGTTGTGGTCTATCTGTGCGTGATTTCAGGTTTCTGCCATGATGTAGATGAGATCTGCGCTCTTCTGGGATGTTACGCAACGTAGAATGGTATTTACAGACATTTCGAGACACCTTATCGGTCCCATCTTCTTGACTCTTCAATATTCGACGGATAGTTCGTCCCGAAACGTCGGTACGGAATTACTAATATACGATGGATTTATGTGGCTCAGAATAGATAACAATATAGGGTCATTACGAGAGATAAGTTGAGGAAACTACTTTATCAGTTGAACAACTAATACCTTCTGATGGAAAGACTGCTCCATGAAGTAAATTCATCGGTTAATTAATTAATAAGCTCTCTTAGTCACATAGCAGTTTATGTTTCGATTTGGAAAGAAAATTATAAGAAAAATTTATGCTGTTATACAAGAAAGGATATTGATTATTAATGGATATACTGACAGACGATTGATTTTGTGATTTTTACGTTCGTGTGACCGTGCATCGTAACAAATTTCTTTGTAATAAAACCAACTAAATGCACTAATTTCGTAAATGTATTTTGGCATGAAACTCTACATGCTTCGGACAGTCCCTCTGTCTACAAATCTGGTATGTAAAGAGAATTATACTATATCGGCAGAATCTACCGCATTTTCTGGAAACTTTTTATTGTTTTAACTTTTTTATATATCATATTACTCTATTTTATCTATAAAATATTTTTAAATGTTAACTACATTTACTCATATATACACTATAAATCGTACTCATTTGCGAAATTTCAGTATGACATATACCACCATTGCTGAGTGTACAGTGAATATACTCCTGATGATGGACAGAGGGGCTGTCCGAAACATGTAGAGTTTCATGCCAGAATACGTTTATGAAATTAGTGCATCTAGTTGGTTTTGTTATAAAGAAATTTGATTTTATGATGTTTGCATAAGAAGGAATTCCGTCATTTTAAACAAGGAGTACTGTTAGAGGAGCATTATTAAGAATATGGCATAGACCGGAACTTGCGTAATAATTTCTTATATACTCAAATTCTATACACTGTATGAACAGTAGGAGTAAGTCAGTCAATGGAATATAGACTTGACCCTCTCCTGGAATCTAACGCTGTGCTTTTGATTAAAAAAAGCGCCAATATTAGCGATTAATGCAGTGTTCAGATTTTCAATACAGAAAATTGAAAACAGTGAGGTGGTCCAAAACTTCTTTGTCTACCCACCAAACTGCACGAGGTCAGCAGATCTGAGAAGTTTCTAGTACCAATTTTACTGCCAAAACTCAGTTTTGATTTACGTGACTTTGTTACTTTCCTCCCGTATCTTCAGAGGGCTCATACGAAATTGAACTTTTTTGCCTCCATCGTAGGGGCTATACGTACGAACATTCATAAAGGCAAACAAATTTCTCCATATGTCCAACTGCCTTGTCGGACCCACAGTAGTGCTTTTAACAGCCAAGCAGTGGATTAAATGGCGATGGTTGTTCTTTGTCGTTACCCTACATTCCCAGAAATTCTCCCTGGGCCTCCGGCTTTGTCTTTCCTGGATTTGTCGCTGCGCGCTCTTTCTGCTTTCCACGAACATTAACACCTCCCTTCATATCCCAGAAGCATAAGCGTGATGAAAATATTGAAGTTGGTATTAAGAAGGAGATGCACTAACGAAAGGTAAATGTTATGAAAACAGACGAGAGAAAAGACGTATAGCTCCACCCATATCTAACTTCTGTGCTAGGTGGGATTGGGCTTCTAACGCCAAGTCCCAGCCACTGTACCCTCAGGAAAGGCCCGGTACCCCTTGTAGAGGAGGCTTGGTGGGCGTCAGGCCCGGGAAAGCGTAGTCAGTATAGCGACTCTCTACGGGCTGGACGGACCGGGGATTGAATACCGGATATTTTTCGTACCTGTCCAGACCGGACCTGAGGTCTATCCAGTCTCCTATACAAGGGGTACCGGCTCTTTCCCAGGGGTAAAATGGCCGGGGCGTGGCGTTGACCGCCCACCCCATCTAGAGCCGAGGTTAAAGAAAGCGTAGAGCTATACCTTTACTCCCCTTCTGGGCCTTCGTGACCTGTTCTAGGGTGAAATTACTTTGTGGGCGTCAGGACGGGTAAGGAAAACCACCACTCCCTTTTCTCCATATTTCGAACCAAGGACCGTTCAGTTCACAGCGAGTAACTATACTGACTAGGCTCTACCAGCCACCAAAGCTCAACTATTGCGGTGGAATATAAAGTTGAGGAAAAGCGTTTTAAGTATGTGAGGTAACCTTAAATGTAGCAGGTGCCGTGAGATGAATCGTTCGACTTTTGGGGCAGGATTAAAGAAGAAGGAGAGAATTAGGCAGCATTAGAATGGTTCTGTGCCAGTGAAATTTACGATCGTTCATAAAAGTAGAAATATAATTACTGAATACACGAAGAGACCCTGGAATTTGTGTCTTGAAGACCTGCACCTGCGCCTTATTCAGTAGTAGCCCACGAATCTTCCTGAGAAATTACTAGTTTAATAACCAGTTGGTGCAACTGTACCCTAATACCACTGATCTCCTGCAACCTGTGCACCAAGGTGTCACATTTGACTTTCAAATGATACTGTCTGTGGAGAACTATCAGTTAAGCTGTTAATGCTAGAGAAGGAAGGGTGGAATGACGCTAAGATTGTTTTCGAAGTACTATGACTTCTGCAAGGCATTTACGAGCACAAATGCTTCCTGGTGTGGCATCGTATCTTCCAACACGAATGGTGTTTGTAAGCACCCCAGACTCTGTGGACTTCAGGGATGATAGAACACTGAGGAGTTAATCAGCAAATTGTTATACACGAACAGAAAACAGCACCTAGACGTTGATGAAAAAATTTTCCTGGAATTGTAATGCCAAAGTCAGGAGTTTATCAAAGGGGATTTGATAAAGACGAGTCACAAAGGGGAGAGGCGGGGTGAGGTCACTGAGAAAAATCATGACGCTGAGAAACTTAAAAATTTCAACACTAAACACCTGGCTAAAGTTTTCACCATGATTGAGAAAGCACTGAATTGTTTTCAGTCCCAGAAATCGGAAACTGAAATGCTCTAAGGTGTCAACTGCAGTTCATATTGTTACAGCCTGTTAGAAGTTGATTTGTGAAAAGAAAAAGACAGAAGCTGTTCAAACTTCTATTTCAAAGTTTTTGAAGGGAGTGGGGTGGCAGAATGAACAACAAAAAAATAATTACCTTCTATATCTTCAGAACATGCGTAACAGTGTTGCCAATATCTACATCAGGTTGTACAGTACAATCCAAAGCCCACACATTCGTGCCCTAGTTCCAAAACCGTATATAGTGAGTGTCTTTTACAATCAGACCGGGTACTGCAGAACGGGGGGCGTCATTGGTCTCTATGAAAGCAACGTTGTCGTCCGCTCTATTGCGAGCATATAGTGGTAAATTATCTGAAGTGTCTTGTTAGATATATTTATTGTACTCTGTGTAAAATATAATATACATACAACTAAATAACAGGAAAATACTGAACACCATACTATATGCAGATGACCAGATTTTAATTGCCACATCAGAAGATGAATTACAAACAATGGCACACCAACTGAACCTCATAGCAAGAAAATACAA
>Ga0209628_10002871_pt1 | contig 11889 bp, 9 predicted proteins | sample TergutCu122P4_FD_187285 | JGI IMG/M metagenome (GOLD analysis project Ga0209628, IMG submission 187285) | Cubitermes ugandensis P4 segment gut microbial communities from Kakamega Forest, Kenya - Cu122 P4 (SPAdes) (version 2) | ecosystem: Host-associated > Arthropoda: Insects > Digestive system >...
TTGTTTTGGTATTCTATTTGTGTCCATCCTCTGTATGTGTTGTAGCCACTTTTTCTGGTACTGTTTTGTTTCCTTTACTATGTTCTGTGCTTCCGTTTTCCCCTAATACATTGATTCTTTTCTTTATCCGATTTTGTTATTCCTAGTGTCTCAAAAATTTCATCTGTGCTGCTTCTAAACGTTATTCCTCTCTTTTCTTCAGTATCCAAGCTTCACTTCCAAATTTCAATGCTGCTTTAGCTGTAATGTTGTGAATTCTTAATTTTTTTTCTTTGTTCATTTGTTTTCCAAAATGTCTCTGTATAGTTCCGTTTATTTTGTTGTATGTTTGCAATTTGTCTTCTAAATCACTTTTGTATTCTGATATACGGTACCCCAGGTATTTAAAATCTGTTACCTGTTCAATAATATTGTCGTTTATCACAATTTTTACCCTCTGTATGTGGTTCCCACACATTGCCATTGATTTTGTTTTTGTGCTAGATATGGTCATTTTGTATTTTCTTGCTATAAGGTTCAGGTGGTATGCCATTGTTTGTAATTCTTCTTCTGATGTGGCCATTAAAATCTGGTCATCTGCATATAGTATAGTGTTCGCTAATTTCCTGTTATTTAGTTGTATGCCCTTTTTTATCATTATTTTAAATTCCTGTATAATTTTATTATTGTATGTATTGAATCATACCAGTGAGAGGCCACATCCCTGTCTTATTCCTTTGTTTATGTAAATTGGTTCAACTATACCATAATTTAATTTAATTCTAATCTTCGTATTCCTGTAAATACATGTTATTGTATTTAGTAAATAATTTGGGATTTTATTGTCCATCATTTCCCAAAGCTTGTCTCTGTTCACGTTATCATATGCCTTTTCGTAATCTATAAATAAGAGGAATAGCGGTAGGTTGTGTTCTTTTCTTTTTTCAATTATCTGTTGCACTGTGAATATAGCATCGGTACAACTGCGTCCATTTTAAAGCCACACTGTTCCTCTACCATTTCGTTTTCCAGATGTTCATTTAGTCTGTTTTTTGTAGGTATGTCCGATAATGTAATTCTTATAGAATGTGTAATGCCGTGATAAGCGAATTAGCAGGCGATCCTTCAGCATGGGGATTGGGAGAGCGATTAACGAGGCGCTGTAAAAGTTCAATATGTTACTAAATGTTATGGCAGGATTAAATCCACAAAGTCTGCAGCTTGAGGCGCAGGTAACTTTAGCGAGCCTACGCCGACAAAACAACTGAAGAGTGCGCGAAGTCGTGTGCGCGTTGATCAGTGTGTTTCTGCAGTCAGAGCGGTTGAGCTGCCAGTAGTCATCTGCTTACGTGGTAGCTGCAGTCACATGGCGGATAAAGGAGGCCCGTAAGGTTTGTAAGAATCGCTCTGAAGGTTGTCATGCAGAATGACGGGGATTTTGTGGATGTAATCCAGTTATACAAATGGGCAGGAACGTAGCTACCATGTAGCAAGAGTATACAGTGCTTAGGGGTCCACAAATATAGGAGAACCATGAGCTCATCACAATAAATTATTGTTTTTACAGTAAGTGACAACCATCTACCTCTCGGGCGAATTTCAGCGTATTAACAACAGGTCAACTTCCCACAAACCCGTTTCAGCGTTGCTAAAAGTAGCATAATAATAGCACAAAACAAGTTTGGCTATAGTGCACAAAACTTATTTTATGAGAACGTGTTTTGTTAAGTAATTTGTATAGGATAAGGAAATGGTTGTTACATAGGGGTAGTTAAGCCGTGTACCCAGTGCGGGGATTAAAATCCCACTTGTCATTACCTACTTTTGTTGCGTCTGCATTATTAGGAATTTTTGGGTGATTAGTTGCTTACATATTTTTTGTTTTTGCAAAAAAATCCAGTCGGAACACTCTGTTCCATCTTCATAGCCTAAATATGGAACAGTCTGAGTGTTCCGAAAGGTTGGCACATAAAATTTAGACGCCGGGGAGTCACACAAAAGAAAGAATGCAACATTCAGAACATGGCGAAAGTTGGAAATCAAGAAAAATTAGCTTCTTGTCGGAAATTGTATGGGCTGTGATGAGGTTCGCGTGTTTAAACCCCCAACTTTTGAACTGGATCTGCATTTTTTACACTTTAATTTACTAGTAATACGTTTGTTGAGTAGCATTCTAACAAAATGTTCAGGATTATGTGTATATAGTTTTAAACCTAAATGCAAATGTCAATAAAACTGTCTGCGAGTGGTATTTCATCTATTTCCCTGCCAGAGTCTTCATGCAGTTTCCTTGTTAAGAAAAGATTTACCTGATAAAAATAAGTGGACAGAGTAATTTGCAGAATTACTTCTAGCAAAGTAGAGCTATTTTAAAAGTGACTTTTTCCAGATGTGTACTCTTTTATTACTGTTTTTTACTTCTCAGTTAACGGTGCCCGGTGTTAAAATGTCATTTAGACAATTAAAAATATTAGCTTATGCAAGAGAAGCACAAGAATCCAAACCGGTCTAAATAATCTTGTTATTCTGATCATCGAATACACACACACAGAACCAGCCAAAATGGACATTAAAGAACTTACCAGTAATTTTGCAAAGGCAAAGTCCAGGAAGAAGAATTTTTAAATCAGAATCCATAATAACAGATGTACACAGTTTTCGATGTTGTGATGCGGTAACTTTGCCAACAGCGTGAACTATTCACTAAAGATAATTCGCGTTATATTGTACATTACAAGAAAGAGTCCTCAACGAGAAGATAACATGAACGTGAATGGTGTCAGGCAGGTGGGAAAGAAGAATAAATCAACTGTAAGAGTCCATACATCCTTCAAATTGTGCAGATAATTCTGTCAGCAATTATGACGGCGACTGCATCTGCAGAACAAAAGACAGTTAAGAATGTTGGTCTCCTGAAATATTGCAAAGAAAGTAAATTAGAATATCCGTGGATATTAACGAAACTGAGAAGTAGAGGGCTGTGTATGCATTAATGTCAGTTATCTTGGGCCGAATAAACTGTTTGAAGTTTGAGGAGAAGTGAATTTAGTGATGTGTCGGAACAGTTGATGGGATTTAGGGAAAAGATTTAGAAATACAAAAACAAGATACTTGGTACATGCCACAGAGAAAACTCAGAGCGAAGAAAGTGTTAGAAGGTGCAAGGCGAATGAACAAATGCATAATGTCTTCAGGAATTCTATCTCAATATCACTACGAAAGGTAGGTTTTATGTTGGCGTGGCTTATGATGAGTGGCAGGAACCAAATTGGTAGTCTTTATGTAAAGCAGTGGTGAAAAATACTGTATTTAATGCTAGTTAGGCCAATGAAACAGTGACATTTAATTGTAAAATAGTTCTTATAGTCTGCTCGATTCCTATAGTGGGGCAGCACAGGCATCGTGGGGCTTTGGAACAAGTGAAATGCAGTTTTAATGCAAAAACTGCTCATGGTGATTTTCTGAAGTCGTTGCAGAAATCTGGGGGTTTGCTTCGAATGCCTGGAAGAAAACTTGACGTCTTGTGTGTCTATTGGATCACGTGTCACCGCATGATACCGTGCTTATACTTGGTGTGAATAATGCTGTAGAGGAAGTTGCAAGACTTTGCGTACATTTTGTGATAACTATATTGTTTTCATTACCGTATTTCCCGGCCCATAAGACGCACTTTTTTTTCCGAAAATGTGACCTAAATTCGACCTGCGTCTTCTGCGCCGAGAGTAAGTATTATTTCCAAACTTATAAATACCCGTACAACTTTTATATGAAGAAAGTGACGCATCGAGTGAAAACAACCATGAAGATGATTTTAGTGACAGTGACGACGACTTTCTGGGTTTCGATGATGAATAAATTATATGGTTGCTAATTTTGGTATATAACAATCCTGTTTTCTTCCAATAAATTACTAAAATTAAAATACATTCATCATTATTTTTTTCTAAAATTTCTAACGAAAAAATCACAATGCGTCTTATGGGCCGGGAAATACGGTATATCACAGGTCTCCAGTAAGTAAGTCTGAGCTAATTATGTCCATCCAGTACCTTGAATATTAGTTGTTAAAAAATGACCATGTTATCAGTGTCCAGAAATTTGCCTCATCTTATCAAATTCTGAACTTAATATACCACTCCTACAAAGCTCCGTGGGAACAGTATCACAAAGAATTAAAAATCTGCTGTTGAAAAAGCCAAACAGAAGGACCTAAAGAAGGTATTAAACTCTTTAACTTGTACTGTAGGCCTATTGAAACTTTGGGTTTACTGTTAGGCACCTTGTTGGAGCTGTCCTGACTTGCACCCAAGTTGCAGAATAGAAAGTGTACATCATATCATGTCCAAACACACACACACACACACACATATACAAAAAGAACTCCCAATATACTACCGTGTCAGATAGCAAGGCCAGGAAAATCTTAATCTGATGATCAGAAGGCTGAGCCAAAGCAAAACTCAGATTGAGGCATTTTTGTAGGATGTTGCTGCTTGTTAGTAACATAACCTATCATAAACAAAGAATAATTTCTGAGGAATGTGATAGGTAATATGAGGTCTAGGTTAATTGCAGTGACTACACTTTCAAAACAATTATGTGTAATTTTGATGAAGCTGCACAATATATACAAATTGACGGTTGATTAGAGGGCAGGAATATTACGGAGATGATGAAATAATGGAAATGGTAGGGCAGCTTTGTGTCAGTTGTAGGCAGTATGTGATTGCTTACAGAGAATTTGAAGTCTGAAAATGGAAGTCTGTTTCTGCGCATCTTGCGATGCTTGTAACAGCTCCCAGAGTGTTGACAGTTAAAGTCTAGTGGAAAGACTCTTTGTTACTTTAGTGTGCTTTTCTACGAGTACAAATTGCTCATTGATTGACTTTACTGTTCATCAATTAGTGGGGCCTCCTCTTTGTAAATTCAGCCCTAATGGGTACTTGAAGATGTGGTTTCTGAGTGGAAGAAGACTTGCAGAAGTGACTGTTTGTGGGGTGAAGGTAGTAATAGAGGAATAAAAATGCCTTATACAGTTTGCTGTGGGATACCTTGTGGATTATCAGGGTGTCTGTCTATTTTTAGATTGATAGTGCAGTTTACAAAAGTACAGCACTGGCATTTCCACTGTAGACTGAAACATAAAATTTTTATCCATAAGGTATAGAAAATGAACAGTAATATTTTCATCATTTTAAAACATTTGTTGCTGCGATACCTCAAAATGAGTAATGATTGTTTGTTTTACTATGTAAAATTACTTTTTAAGCGAGAACTTAATAAGCTTTCAAACGTGTGGGGCAATGCATTTTTGAACATGCATTATAATAAATCTGTTTATGGTACGTGTTCTCCATTCCCTGCTATTTTCAACTGATGATCAGCATTAAAAAAAAAAGGCTGCTATGGAGTGAATAATTACCATGTAATGAACGACTGGATGTTGAGAAAATGGACAGCACAATGTTGGAATAGCAAAGCATCATGCTGATAGAACAGAAAGGTTTGTTATTCAATGTCAATAACATTAAAGCAAGATACATAAACTAAAGCATAAATTGTGGATAACATTCTCTTGAACAGAGAAATCAAATGCTAAGAACCAGTGAAAAATTTCCAGCTTCAGATATTTTGGTAACTGGAAGAGGCAATTCTTGTTACAAAATGAAGATAATATTGAAAGAAATTTGTTCTTGTAAGGCACAAAATTGGTAGAAAATACACAAAAATGATGAATCAGTAACCGTCATTGTTAGTTATGGAGTGGTACAAACTAAGACAGTAAATGAAGAATGCAATAAATAATGGTTATGATGAAAATATAGTGGGCGTATTGTACAAAACAAAGAAAACAGTGGTATGTAAGAAGTATAAGGAGAGTGTACCAAATCCTTCGATAATCTGAGCAGCAAAACAAAACCAAATATCAACATAAACAATGACAATAATTTCCTTCATGAGACAGGCATCCCTATGGCCGCCCATTCATCAGTACTGAGTGACAGTGAATGGTCTGACACTCCTCATGCTAGAGGACTTAATGTAGATCTTCCGCATTGGAGAGACAGGTACAGTGGAAGCAAAGAGTGATGTTCAGGCAGCAGAAGAAATTTGTCTCACAGAGGGTCAAAGTGGGACTGCAGCAAAGCACATAACAAGAATTGGAAGTGGGGATCATGGGAATCCAAAAGTACTGCATCCTCAACATAATCCACAGGAGCTAGAATATCTCTTGAGCTCCATCAATGATGATTTGGTAGGAGGATTTGGATTTAAGGGGCACCTGTCCAATTATTATGTTGACAGGAAGACATGGACTGGATATGACTTCTGCAAGTATGATAACAGTGCTGTGGATTACAGCTACAATTTAGTCCCTCTCATATATCAGCCACAGTGCTGTAGTTACAGACAAGATAACATGACATCTTACTATAGTTTATACAGGCTCTGGTTATGACCTAAGGAAGTCTGGCGTTCTGGGTTTGCATCAGTTGATAATAATTTAGATCTGGATGGGAACCCAGGTTAGGTTTATTGTGAAGAAATGTTATGTTCATTGCTCTTTTTACTAAATTTGTAAATCAAAGTGTATCACAACAGAAATATGTAATTACTTTTATTTAGGCCATTTAGAAGAGGCTATGCACATTCAGAATTCGTTATTTTACTGACAATTTTATTACTAACAGAGAAGTAGTAATTTCTTTGACATGTGCTGGGTACCCAAAGCAAAAGTACGAATTTGTGTACATTTCAAAATTCTTATAAAATAGAATACCATATGAAACAAATAAAGTTGAGTATTTTAAGAACTGAAAGTAAATAAGAATTTGAAAATAAAAACAGATATTAGAAATTCTAAAAAAATATTTTAATTTTTTTATGTTAAGTGTTATAGTTACATTACACATTTTGTTTTCACCAACACAATTTAGTTTAAAATTTAAGGCTATAATACTGACAACTCTAATTTTATTACCATACTAAATTTTTACAACAAATCTTTACATCTAAATTAAATTCAGTTAAAAAAAAAAAGAAGGAATATATTTTTAATGCTATAAGCCAGAGGGAAGACAGTTTGAACATACATTTTCTCCAATTTTGTATTCATGGATATCAACATGGCCTAGACCATTGTTCCCATAGTGCTGCACAGTTCAATACAGTGTGGTACCCTATGGCACAAAAACTGGATCTGTAGTTACCAGTTTGACACAAGTGATCTAAACTGGCTCCAGTACACACCCGAAAGTAGCAAATCCTACTCTGGAGGTCAGGTCTAACGCAAGGGTACACAATATATTATTGCAAGTGTCTGTTAGACCTTAACTCTGGATCAGGAATTGCCACTTAATCCTGAGTAAAGCCATACAAATTACATCAATTTAAGACTTGCTGCTTATTTTGGATAAACATGTGCTTTTTTAGGTTTAATTAAATTTCCTTATTTTAGAACCACATATTACATAAACAAACCTATATCGGGAAGTAATGTCTTTTGGTTTGTTTGAAATTTAAAAATTGCTCACTGGATTACAATGCAGTTTAGTACCTTGAGGTTCTACACTGGAAGTTACCAAGAGAATATGATTTCCATCCTTCCATATTGGTCCAATGTCATCTCCATATTACATGACAACCAAACACATCATCAAATTTTGTGCCAACCACTCTTCTTACGAAATATTGACTCATCATAACAGTACTGAGAGTGAAAAGGAATTCACACGCAAGCTGTCCATAGTGATTCCACGTTAAAATAGCCAGCCTCTAAAAAGCGGGCTGTGGTAATATGAAGAGACCAAAACCCAAATTATTAACTTTTTGTATGAAGACAGATTTAATAATATGACCAGATCATATAAAACAAGATGGAAAAACAGGCATTCATGTTTAAACCTGAAAAATGATGGACAACAGATTCCAATAGTATGGCCATATATTTTAGGTAAAATAAAGTGGTAAATTGAAACCAGGCTCTGCCTATGCTGGAAAATATTTCCATGGAAAGGTGGCTTTATATAATCTTCACAAATCAATAAATGAGCTGTGAAAATAAGGTATGTACAGCAGGGCCAATTCACCCTGTAACAGCCCATGAAGGACCAGATGGGGAGTAGCGGTATACATCTACCCTTTCTTATCCTCAGCGCTAGAGGGAAATAGTTGTTTAAGGCCACGCCCCAGGTGTTTTTACTCCCAGAAGGTGGGTAAGCCCGAGGGCCGGTCTGGAAGGGGTGCGGAAAATCTCACCTCTACTAGGATTCGATCCCCAGACTGTCCAGCCCGTAACAAGTCAGTATACCAAATACGTTGTCCCGGCTCACCATGAAGTGGGACACAACATGGAAGAAATACTCAGACTTCATACAATATAGGGTATAATTATAACATTCTAAAGAAGTACTTTTAATTTTTACTTTAATATGCAATGGAAGAATAAGATATAAGACAAAAACCACATGAATTAAATTTAATCTTATATCTTCATAAAATGCATTTAGCTTTATATAAACCCTGTTTATTATACTTTGTAAATACTACATGACTATATATTATCATATCATAACATACGCTGTAGGTGTGATATTTAATTTTAATAAATTATGGTGTAGATGGGTTTTTATTAATAACATTGTTTGCATAAAAAACAAGGGATGACCCACATTAAATATCACTGCTGAGAAGTGTGGTCCCATTTAAGGCTGAGGTGTTTTTCAAAAACTAAACTTCTCGGAACATGTGTGGTATAACTTTCTCAGCTTTATTTTTAACGTGAAATCAGACTATGCGTAACTTATTTTAAATTAGCATAGTAAACCAACAGATGCACACTTGTACAATATGCTTTATCATATATTATTTATTATTAATATATTTCGGTTGCTATTGTGACCATCATCAGGGTACCGTCAGAAGGATACTGATTAAAAAATTACTGCCATATTGTGCAAGTAAAACATGTAGGTAATAAATATTATATGATAAAGCATATTTTACCAGTGTGCATTTTTTGGTAATCTACATAACTTTAAATATTCCTTTAATGACCGATATGGGTCATATTAAATAAGCATAACTTGTGCGCGAATTTCTTTATATCCTCAGAGCGTTCGTATAATTTTTTTCCCCCTGGAGATATCACTAACGCCTTTTGAAACATTTTTTGATATTGTTAATATCGAAATACATAATAAAACGTTTTATGGCACAGTGAAGTGCGAAATTTTTGTGTGAGTGATTTTGTGATAAATTTGTGTCTACAAAAAGCCAACAGCAAGAGGGTCCGCAAAGTAACAGTACAATTTGAAAACTTACTGCAAACGTACGTTGTTACAAAATATTATTGCATTTTCTTCATAGACCGTGGGGCTAAGTTTGGCAAAGAGAAGGGCAAGATTGTTTTTCGTCACGAAAATATCCTTTGAGAATCAGAGTTCTTACCCATGTTATGTGTCATTTTTTGAATAAACGTAGTAATGGTCTGAAGGTCCTATATATTGGTCTCAGATACCTCTCAGGACGTTCCACAACGTCTTCCAAAACTCCGGGGCTCAAGTCTGACTGAGGATTTTCTAGTAATCCTCCCCCTCCTCCTCCCAGGATAGGACCTAGTAGGCCTCCTCCGAGGACAGACCCCAGCAGACCTCCCCCTCCAAAGTGGCTTCCACTACCACCACTGCCTCCAAGACTGTGACAGTCTACGGCATTTACTGCCGGGTAGCCCCCCGCCAATGGGAAGGGTGATACCTGTATCTGTTGCAACTGAAGAAACAAAAACGTACGAGCTTCTGGGTCGAGGTCTTCACGTCCCGTGGCCAGCAGACTGCATAGTCTCCTCAGCTTCTTTTTCTTTAGTTTCTCTCTTGTGCGGGAATCCTCATCTTCGATCTGTGGTTTCCCACTTACATGTCCTAAGAGGACCTGACTTATCAGCAACAGCAGAAGAATAACGACCTGCAGAAGACAGAGAAATATTTTAATTCATATAAGAGACAAATTGACTGGACTACAGGCGGGAGAACCGAGAAATCGTAGTTCGTTTACCGGCAGACCAGTTCTGAGGGCCTACCCCAGTACGTAACGGGGGATCTGTCTCCGGTGTTAAAACAGTCGGGGCGTGAAGCTGACCACTGACCTCTATCTAGTGTCGAAGTTAAGAATGGGTGGAACTACACGTACATTCCCTACATATTGCTTTCATGTACGCACAGGGATTATGTTACTCTTACAGTATTTAATTAGACACGCTTCACAAATACCCAGGAATGTTACGAATTTTTTGAAGATAGGAGAAATCCGAAGACCTCCCTCGGAGAATAAGATTTTAAAAGTCTGAAATGTATAAAACATTGCCCAAGATGGAATCCAATTGCAGACGTTGGAAAGGTTGTTAGAGGTTCTGAACCTTTGGGATTTGTTACAAGACATTTGGTTTGTTGCGTGATGTGGAATTTTGGAGCATAATTTTGAGGTGTTGTGTTGATAAATAGCAACATAGGTATATACAATATAAATATAAAATATATAGTCTAACACAACTCCATTGAGTTGTGTTAGACTATATAATTTTTATGTATATTTTACATATCTATGTTGTTATTTGGAGCATAAGGAATAACAAGCGGAGATGGGGTGTAGATGGAATTGGTTTGTGATCGTGTCTTAAAGGCGGAATTTTTAAAATTAGTGGTATTGAAAGTCCAGATTCGGGTGTACCCTGTACTAGATGATCTGTGGGTACATCTGACATTTGGTTGCAGGATCCGGGGCAGTATAGTCGGTATAGTGATTTTGTGCGGGACGGACGGTCGAACCAGGGGCGAATTTAGGCCTAGGCAGACTAGGCAGCTGCCTAGGGCGGCAGATTTGAAGGGGCGGCTTCTAAGCTGTCAAAGTTACTAATTACTACCACCCCCTTCCATTCACTTACAGAGTGATATTCAATGAATGTAGACGGGAATTTTAATTGATTGTAAAGTGCCATAATCTTTTATTTTTGTTTCTTTTTGTGGTAAAATGTTAAAGAAAATTTACATTTTAAATTTTATTATTGATGCAAAATTAAATATATAAAATAAAATATTTGTTATTTCTGTCTTGGGACTGGGAGGCGTGGTGTTTGACTCAGTCTGGGGGGAAACACTGCTTGAAATAAGGGGCGGAAATGTTTTCACTGCCTAGGGGCGCCAAATAACTTAATTCGCCCCTGGGTCGAACGCGGTGGGGACAAGATATTTTATATTCTTTATACCTGTCCAGACCGGCCCCGAGGCCCACCCTGTTTCCTGTGCAATGGTTAATGGGACTCACCGCACGTAGAGCCTGAAGCAGACCGCCCAATCCCATTGATTGCCGAGGTGAAAGATGAGTAGAGCCATGCCTGTACTTCCCCTTTGTACCAGTCATGGCACTTGACGGTATGACTTTCACCTTACTAGATTTGGCTCTATCAGAACCAAGGACAGGACTTATGTTATGCAATTTTAGGCAAAAACAAAGTGTGTGAATTGCAAAGGCGTTAGAAAGATTAGTTGTCCTTTTGAAGACTATACCAGCTAGACATCCGCCTTGAGCTTTTGTTTGGGGAAAATGAAATTTCAATTATTCCGAGATCTGAACCAGGAACGCCTGGAATAAAAGTCATAGGGAAAAGCCGTGAACTGTTTATGTGTGCGTGCGATTCAGGCAAATGACAATTGAAGTTAGTGCAGAGGTTTAAATTCAGGAGGTGTCTAATCCTATTTCTCGCCATTTTTATCGAGTCTCTCGAAATATACTTCCAACGATTTTCCTGCCTTTCCAGGCGAGCGTGAAAAACTGCTTTCAAAAAAAAATGGCTAGTTCCCTCACGCATTTCCATTTTGTGATATAATTATCCTTGCGAGTTAATTGTTTATTTTT
>Ga0209628_10002872_pt1 | contig 11880 bp, 12 predicted proteins | sample TergutCu122P4_FD_187285 | JGI IMG/M metagenome (GOLD analysis project Ga0209628, IMG submission 187285) | Cubitermes ugandensis P4 segment gut microbial communities from Kakamega Forest, Kenya - Cu122 P4 (SPAdes) (version 2) | ecosystem: Host-associated > Arthropoda: Insects > Digestive system...
GAATAAAAGAAAATTAGAAATTGTAAATATAAATGAGTGTAAAAGAAAATATTGGTGCTAAGTTTGGTGTTTACAAGTCTGGAGACTTGTTTCTAACACGACGTAGTCGGAGACTGCGCCGAACGGTAGTACGTCGAACGATGCAAGAAATTACTTTATTAAAAATAAATAAATTATGACCAACAATCAATTACAACCGACCAACAGTCAATTCATCCTCTATCAAGACGATAATGGTGTAACCAATGTCAATGTCCGTTTTGATGGTAAAGATGTTTGGCTTTCACAGCAGCAAATTGCGATGTTGTTCGATACAACACGCGAAAATGTAGTTCAACATATTCGAAATGTTTACCAAGAGGCTGAATTACAAGAAGAACGAACTTGTAAGAATTTTTTACAGGTTCAAATGGAAGGCAATCGTTCGGTTCGACGCAATATTCCGAATTACAATTTAGATATGATTATTGCCGTCGGCTATCGCCATAAAGAAATGTTGCAGTATGAAAGCGATTTCGATAGAGCGATTAAGGAATTGACGAGGCAAGCGAATAATAACGAAGAAAAACAATAAAAATACGAGGTGTATCAATATTAAAAATAAAACTGCTATAATAGACTAAAAATGTCTATCTTTGCAGTTGTGATTGAAATAAAAATGAATACGGTAAAAAGTTGGATAGAAGAAATGCAATCTTCTGGAAAAAGTTGTTTTACTTTTTCCGAAGTGTTGGAGCATTTCCGGACACATAATTCCGATAGTCTGAAAAGAAGTTTAACTCGTTTAGCAAGCAAACATAAAATTTGCTCGGTATGGAAAGGTTTTTATGTGATTATTCCAATTGAATATCAGTCGAAAGGAATTGTTCCTGTCGTGTATTATATCGACCAACTAATGAAATTTTTGGGACGTGATTATTATATTTCGTTACTTAATGCTGCCGAATTTTATGGTGCTGCACATCAACGCCCAATGGAATTTACCGTAATGACAATATCGCCCTCTTTACGTTCAACATTAAAAAAGGATACTAAAATTAATTTTAACAACAAATCTGTTATTCTTACGCAATATACGGAACAACGAAAAACGCCGACAAGTTATATCAGAATATCTTCGCCCGAACTTACTGCTACCGATTTGATACAGTTTGAAAAAACAATTGGTGGATTAAATCGTGTTTCAACAGTACTTTACGAATTGGCGGAAAGTTGCTTTTTTAAGAAATTGAAAGCAGATTTTTTTGAATATGTGCCAACGTCTGTTATTCAACGTTTGGGATATTTGCTCGATGAGGAACTTGACTTTAAAAAACAAGCCGATGACTTGTATTCAATAGCGAAAAAATTTGGTTGTTCGTTTCATAAAACACCGTTGAAAAATAGAAAAAGTATTATAGATTGTTCTATTAATGATAGATGGAACATAATTGTTAATGAACAAATTGAAATAGACGAATGGTAATAGAATCAGCAATAAGAGAATGGAGTAAAGCATATTCTTGGCTAACCCGTGATGAAGCAAAAAGCACATAATAATACGCTTGTATTTCGATTTCAATCGGAAATTCCACCAATAATGCCTATTCGTTTAAAAGTCGAAATCAATTGTCGGGAACAAAACTGCGTGCATTGTATCAACGTCGAAAAGGTCGTGATTTGTTTGACTTATACAAGGCGCTATCAACGCAAAATGTTAATATTGAAAATATTATCCTTTGTTATCGTGAATATATTGGTTTTGTGGTCGACAATTTGCCAACACAAAAAGAATACTTGCAAAATATGGAATTGAAAATGCAAGATGAAGAATTTTTGGGTGACACTAATTTGCTATTGCGAATTGATGACAAATATAATCCGATTGAGGCATGGGAATTAGTGAGAAGTCAATTAATAGAAAGATTATAGAGTAAATAGATAAATAATATTTTATAAATTAAAAATATGAGAAAATACATTATTTCGGCAATTATCCTTTTTTCATGCGCCTGCCATTTGCAAGCCGATGGAAACATACAATTGTTGGCACGTCCGTGTGAAAAAGATTCTATCCGGTTGCGATGGGCGCCTGCCGACAAAGAATCATGGAAGTTAGGTAACCGATATGGTTATGTAGTAGAACGTTACACCATTCTCCGAAATGGGGAACTGACGGAAGACAGGGAACATCTTTTACTTACGCCAACGCCGCTCAAACCTGCACCTATCGAAATGTGGGAGCCTTACGAAGAAGAAAGATATGCGTCGATAGCTGCCCAGTGTATTTTCGGAGAATCGGAAATTCCGTTAATTAGTCCGACGGCCATTGTCAAACGCTATCAGGAAGAACAAAACAAATTTTCCTTTGCGTTGTATGCTGCCGACCAATCGGTATTGGCTGCCCGGCTTTCTGGGTTGTACCTGACAGATAAAACGGTATCGCCCGGTGAAAAATATCTTTACACCGTGCACATCGCTTTGCCGGATTCTATTCCTTCCGATACGGCATTTGCATTTACCGGCTTATCGGAATATCAATCCTTGCCTAAACCCATTGATCTTGCTGCTCAATGGGAAGATCAACGGGTGCAACTGTCATGGAATATCCTCTATTTGAATCATATATACAACAGTTATATCGTAGAAAAATCGACAGATGGGAAACAGTACTTTCCCGTTAGTGACAATGCCACTGTGCAAGTAGCCGATGAGGGTGTTAATCCTGAGTATGCCTATCAAATGGATTCTTTGCCGGATAACCGAACGCTTTGGTATTATCGCATAAGAGGTATAAACGCTTTCGGGGAAACAGGACCTCCGAGCGATTCAATTGTCGGGCGCGGTTGTCTTCCTATCACGCAAGCTCCGGTAATAATCAATAAAGAAGTGATTGAAAATAAAGAAATTCGTCTTACATGGAGTTATCCCGAAGAAATGAACGAATATATTACCGGATTCCGGCTGTATCGTTCTTCTAAACCTACAGGCACCAAGAAAAAAGTTTACGAAGGCAAATTGTCTTCCGAACGCGAATTTATCGACCGCAATCCCGGTCTCACTAACTATTATGCCTTGTCTGTATTCAATGCGGAAACAGAAAAATTTTCGAGTAATATTCAGTATGCAGAGTTGATCGACAGTATTCCGCCGCATCCTCCAAGAGGGCTTGTCGGAAAAATAGACTCCACCGGTATTGTCCGGTTGGCTTGGAACAGGAATACAGATGAAGATATTAACGGTTATCGTGTCTATCGCAGTAATCGTCCCGATTTTGAATTTTTGCTGATTAGTCCTTATATGCTTACGGACACCTGTTTTGTTGATACGATTAATATCAATACGTTAACCAAACAGATATATTATCGTCTTCGTGCCGAAGATTTGCGCCTGAACCAGTCGGATTTCAGCGAAATATTAGAGTTGAAACGTCCTGATATTATTCCGCCGGTGGCTCCTGTAATTCAACAGATTACACAACAAAAGAATGGTTTGCAAATCACTTGGTTTAACAGTAGCAGTACAGATGCGGTGCGGCATCATATTTACCGTATGGAAGCCCAAGATACGGCTTTTCAACATTTGACGAGTTTGGGGAAACCTTTTGGAGAGCAATCGAATTACACAGATAATAGTGTGCAAGCCGGTGAAATGTATATCTATCAGATATGCGCTGAAGATGATAGCGGCTTATTTTCCAAGCCTTCTGCTCCGGTTCGGCAAAAAGCACCCGGTCAAATTGCCGAACAGATTGTATTGAAAAAGAAAGAAGAACCCGACCGTGTCGTGTTGACTTGGACTGTTAAATCGAAGAAAAAAGTAGAACGAGTACAGATATTCAAGGCGGTAGACAATGAGCCTATGAAATTATTAGACAGTACGACAGAAGATTCTTATACGGATAATGAAATTGGGATTGAAAAAACATATCGTTACCGGATAAAGATTATGTACAACGATGGTGTTTTTTCTGAATTAAGTAATGATGTAAGCATAAAAAGATAACTTATGAAAAAGACAATAATTTGTTTGTTAATAACCTTAATAGCCTTGTCTAACGCTATGGCGCAGGATGTCGAGTCGATTGTAAATGCGCCTTTACTTACGACAAGCGGTGGAATTTCCATGAGTCAGATTGCAACCTTTTCACCGGGTGACAGTATCGCTAATGATAATCCTTATGCCATGTATCTTGCCGGAAATCTGAATTTTAATATGTTTGGAACAGTGAATGTCCCACTTACTTTTGCTTATACCAATCAGCAATTGGCAGGACGTGTTTCTCTACCGTTCAATCGTTTTTCCATAGCTCCCTCATACAAATGGGTTAAGGTATATGCAGGTTTTGCTTCCATGCAGTTTTCGCCTTATTCCTTAGCCGGTCACGAACTGTTTGGCGGTGGCGTGGAACTTACTCCCGATAATGGGTTTAAAATCAGCGCCATTTATGGAAGACTTAAAAAGCAGACATTTGGAGAAGAGGATGTCGATCCTTCTTTCAACCGAGTGGGTGGCGGTTTCAATGTGGAATACAAAAAGGATAAATTTGATGTGGGGGTAAATATATTTAAAGCGCAAGATTTATTATCGCCCGAATATTTGGCTCATCCCGACAGTATAAATATTATGCCACAAGACAATCTTTCGGGAAGTGTAAAGGTAGGTGTTAACATCATTAAAGATTTACAGCTAAATATGGAGTGTGGCATCAGTGCTTTAAATCGTAATATCAATTTCAATGGCAATGCAGCCGGAAATAGTTTTCAGTTGCTGAAAACAGAAGGCGATTTGGCGGTTTTTCGTGCCATAAAAACCCAACTGAACTATACTCAACCCATTGGTTCTATCGGGGCGACGTATGAAAGAGTGGATCCGAATTATACCACATTGGGAGCTTATTACATGACTAATGATTATGAAAATATGACTGCTAATATCTCAACAACCGTTAAAAAATTCAATATTGCACTGGATGGTGGTTATCAGCGGGATAATCTGGAAAATCAAAAAAACAATACAACATCTCGAATTATTTATTCGGCCAATATATCATCTGCTCTTACTGAAAAACTGAATTTGGCATTGAATCTTTCTAACTTACAGTCGTATGTTTACATCAACGATGTGTATTCACAAGTAACTCAAACCAACCAATTTCAGAATTTGGATACGCTGAATGTTACGCAACTGAATTACACGCTATCGTTCAATTCCTCTTACCTGTTGCAAGGTACGAAGGAGAAACGGCAAAGCGTAAACCTCAACGTAGCGTATCAGAAATCGGCTGAAGCTCAGCAATATTCTCGCTTTTCGGGGAACAATATCTACAACACGGCGGTTTCATATCAATTTTCTTTGGTGCCTGTTAAGTTCAATGCCTCGACATCTGTAAGCCATAATTACAATAGAATGCCGGAAAATGATTATACCCAAGCACTTACCTACAACCTGTCGCTGCAAAAGACATTTTTTAAGGAATTACGAAGCGGATTGTCGGCTACATACAGTAATATGTCTAATCAAGCAGGAAAACTGTCGGATGTGATAAACATACGGTTGAGTCAAAGTTATGTGTTGGCTAAAAAACATAATTTCAACCTTAGTTTAACTATGTTGTATAGCGAAAGCAGTATAAGAAAGCGCACGCAATATGCTGCTAATCTTTCTTATGCCTATAATTTCAGTGCCACGCTCGACAGGAAAGACAAGAAATTAAAAATGGATTATAATTTCTAATGTAAAAGCATTACATTTGCATTTTGTTACAAAAAACAAGCGTGTATTCCATTTAACTTATGACTCTAAATTTTCTTTTTATACTATTTCTCGTCTTCCTCAACGGATTTTTCGTTGCTGCCGAATTTGCCATTGTCAAAGTTCGGAATTCTCAAATCGAAGTGAGAAAAAAAGCAAATAAAATTATTCTCAGTGCTGCGAAAAGCGTAACAGGCAATTTAGACGGTTATTTGGCTGCAACTCAAGTAGGTATTACCATTGCTTCGTTGGCTTTAGGGTGGGTTGGAGAAAGCGTGTTTACCGAAATCATGCTTAGCTTTTTTTCGATTTTCAAAATAAATTTAAGTCTACCCATCGTTCAAAAATTAGCTGTAATCACAGGTTTTCTTTTAATTACCATTTTTCATATTGTGTTAGGAGAATTGGCTCCCAAATCGTTGGCCATAAGAAAATCAGTGCCTGTTACATTTGCGGTTTCTATTCCGATGAAGATTTTCTACATTATATTTCGTCCGTTTATCTGGTTGCTCAACGGATTGGCGAATCTGATTCTGAAAGCAATTGGCATTCAGCCGATTCATGAGCAGGAAGACATCCATTCGGAAGAAGAATTGAAAATCATCATAACAGAAAGCCACAAAGGTGGAATAATTGAAGAAACAGAAAAAGAACTGATACACAATGTTTTCAGTTTGGCCGACAGGCGTATCCGAACATTAATGACTCCCAGCAATGAAATTAAATGGTTGGATATACAAGATACACCCGAAATGAATAAAAAAGTGATTGAGGAAAACAATCATACTGTCTATCCGCTGTGTAACGGAAAAATCGACGACGTTATCGGATTTATTCATACCAAAGATTTAATCGGAGATAATTTCGATGCGAAAATTGCCAATTTGAAAGAAATAGCTCGTCCCGTGCAAGCTGTAATTATAACTAATAAAGCTTATTCCGTGATGGAACGTTTTCAAAGACAAAAAGCTTATCAGGCCATTGTAGTCGATGAATTCGGAAGCGTTAAGGGATTTGTTACCATCAACGACATATTGGATGCCTTGGTTGGCAATATATCTGAAACAGATGAGTTTGAATACAGTTCGATTAAACAAGCCGATGGAAGTTTGATTGTCGACGGACAAATACCGTTTGTAGAATTGTTGGAAAAAATGGGATTGAAGAGTGATGATGTACAAAATAAAGAACTTACTTCGTCTATTACTTTGGGCGGATATGTGATGGATAAATTAGAAAGAATTCCCGAACCGGGAGATGTTGCTCAGTGGGAAAATTTCACTTTTGAAATACTCGTGATGGACCACAACCGGGTAGATAAAGTTAAGGTAATTCAAAAATAAAGTTATGGCGAAAATAGATATACAAAGCATAAAACAACGATTCGGCATTATAGGACACAATCCGTTGTTAGACAGAGAAATAGAAAAAGCATTACTGATTGCTCCGACCGATTTGTCGGTACTGATTATCGGAGAAAGCGGTGTGGGAAAAGAGGTGTTTCCGCAGATGATTCATCAAAACAGTGCACGCAAGCATGGTCAATATATTGCAGTCAATTGTGGTGCCATTCCCGAAGGAACAATCGATTCGGAATTGTTCGGACACGAAAAAGGCTCGTTTACCGGAGCTTTGGGCGAACGAAAAGGTTACTTTGAAGTTGCCAATGGCGGTACGATTTTTTTGGATGAGGTAGGAGAGTTGCCCATATCGACTCAAGCTCGTTTGTTGCGCGTATTGGAATATGGCGAATTTTTGAAAGTAGGTTCGTCCAAAGTGCAAAAAACAGATGTCAGGATTGTGGCAGCCACGAATGTCGATCTGATTCAGGCTATCAGAAACGGTAAATTCAGAGAAGATTTATATTACCGGTTAAATACGGTGCCCATTCAGGTTCCACCTTTGCGTGAAAGAAAAGAAGATATTTTGCTCCTGTTCAGGAAATTTGCCGGCGATTTTTCTGAAAAATACAAAATGCCTCCTGTTCAGTTGTCGGAAGATGCCAAACATACATTGATTAATTATCGTTGGCCCGGAAATATCAGGGAATTAAAAAATATTACCGAGCGCATGTCGATTATAGAAACCGAGCGGGAAATTTCGGCAGTAACGCTTAAAACATATCTCACCAATCCTGATATTGAGCGATTGCCGGCTTTAACTCGCAAAGAGGGAGATTTGAAAACATTTAGTAGCGAGCGAGAAATTCTCTATCAGGTTTTATTTGATATGAAAAAAGATGTCAATGAATTAAAAGCATTGGTACACGGAATTATGTCGGGTAATACACCTTCTCCTATGGTCGAAAAACCGGTAGCATCATATACATCCCCATTACCTGAGGAAGATGAGCAGATTCAATATGCCGATGATTATGTAGAAGAAACATTATCGCTCGAAGAAGTTGAAAAAGATATGATTCGCAAAGCATTGGTTCGTCACAACGGAAAAAGGAGAGATGCTGCCGCCGATTTAAAAATATCGGAAAGAACACTTTATCGCAAAATAAAAGAATATAATTTAGAGTAATTATGAAGAGATTCCTCACTGCGTTCGGAATGACGTTTACTGCGCTTGGAATGACGCTTACAATAATCATTCTACTCAACTCATGCTCCATATCTTACCAACTCAATGGAGCATCTGTTGATTACAATCTGGTTAAAACAATTTCTATCAGTGATTTTCCTAATCATACAGCGTTTGCTCCTTCTCTTTCTGCGACATTTAGTGATGCTTTGAGAAACAAATACATAAGACAAACTCGATTACGCATTGTAGATAATAATGCAGACCTTGAATTAGAAGGAGAAATAACCGGATATAACATAAAAGAAACGGCTGTAAGGGAAAATTCCCAGACATCACCGCCGCTTGCTTCAATGTCGGAACTTTCTATTACTGTGAGAGTTAGATATATAAACAATAAAAGACCGAGTGACGATTTGGATCAAAGTTTTACTGCTACCCAGCCGTTTTCGAATGATGTGTCGATAGAAGATGCACAAGTTCAATTGATTCCGAAAATAATCGACGACTTAGTCGATCAAATTTATAATGCTACTTTAGGAAACTGGTAGATGACTGTTAATGATATTTTCAAGCTGATAAAATCTCCGGAATTGTTGAACGGTGATACATTGCTGCAACTAAAAAGCTTGGTTGAGGAATATCCTTATTTTCAAACAGTTAGAATGCTCTATCTTAAAAATTTGCAAGTAGAAAAAGACCTCTCTTTTCCCATGGAATTGCGTAAAATGGCGTTTTATGCACCCGACAGGAAAAAGCTTTATTTTTGGATAGAAAAAGATAAATTCGCATCATTCAATTTCAATAACTTGGAAGAAAAAGAAGTCGCAGATACTTTTGCTTTCATTGATTCTTTCCTTACTTCAGAAAATGTAACGGCAGAAAAGCTCTCTCTTGGGAACAATTCCGAAACATTGGTTTCGTCGGATTATTTTTCCGGCTTATCCGAAGACGAGAAAAATAATTTAACCCATGCCCAACCATTGAAACATCAGAAAACCATAGACGATTTTATCGAAAAAGACAAACAATCTTCTATTAAAATCAAGTTGAATGAAAGCACCAATGAGGTATCCGAATTACCTCAATTAAACGAAAAAACAGACTTTTTGTCGGAAACTTTGGCCAAAATATATATCAAACAAAAAAAATATGAAAAAGCAATGCAAATTATCCAAAAGTTAAGCTTGCAATATCCGGAAAAAAGTGCTTACTTTGCACTCCAAATTGAAGAATTAAAAAAATTGATTATTAACAATAAATAAAATTAAATAAAATGTACGGATTTATTACTGTCTTGATTGTTATCGCTGCTATCCTTTTGATATTTATCGTAATGATTCAAAACTCCAAAGGTGGAGGTTTAGCTGCAGGATTCTCTTCTTCAAACCAAGTAATGGGAGTGCGTAAAACTACCGATTTCTTGGAAAAAGCTACTTGGTCTTTAGCCGGTACTGTTGTTGTATTGTGTGTTGTGGCTGCTGTTTTTATTCCGAAACAAGCTACAGGAACAAGAGATTCTGAAATCAAAAAAGATATTCAAAATGCAATAACTGTCGACCCGAACGCAGTTTCTCCTTTTTCTGCTCCGGCAGAGTTTCCAGCAGAATAATTAGTTTTTTGATATACATAGGCACATCATGAAACCAACATTATTTGTACTTGCTGCCGGAATGGGTAGCCGTTACGGCGGATTAAAACAACTCGATGGATTAGGCCCCAACGGTGAAACAATTATGGATTATTCTATCTATGATGCCGTAAGAGGCGGATTCGGAAAAGTGGTATTCGTTATTCGCCATTCTTTTGAGGCTGATTTTCGCGAAAAAATTATCACCAAATATCAAAATGTTATCCCTGTAGAATTGGTATTTCAGGAATTAGATTATCTACCCGAAGGATTTACTCTCAATCCGGAGCGTGTAAAACCATGGGGAACAAATCATGCTGTATTAATGGGAAAAGATGCGATTAAAGAACCTTTTGCCGTTATTAATGCCGACGATTTCTATGGTCGCGAAAGCTTTAAAATCCTTGCGAGTTATTTATCCGGATTAAACGGCAAGCAAAACGATTACTGTATGGTCGGTTACCGTTTGGGAAATACATTGTCGGAAAGCGGTTCTGTAGCTCGTGGCATTTGTGCAACCGATGCCAACGACAATTTAACAACAGTCGTAGAACGCACCTATATCGTCCGTGATACCGACGGTGTTATCAAATATAAAGATGAAAACGAAAATATGGTTCCGGCAGGTGAAAATGTGCCTGTTTCCATGAATATGTGGGGATTCACTCCCGAATATTTCCAATATTCAGAAGATTATTTCGTCGATTTCTTAAAAGAAAATGCAGCAAATATCAAAGCTGAATACTTTATCCCCATGGTTGTAAACAACCTGATTACAAGCAAAAAGTGTACTGTAAAGGTTTTAGATACTCCCTCTAAATGGTTTGGTGTAACTTATGCCGAAGACCGCCAGATGGTTGTCGATAAAATTCAAGAATTAATCAGCAAAGGAGAATATCCGGATAAACTTTTTTAGTGATAAATAAGTGAACGGTGAACAGTGAACAGTGAAAACAATTAATAATATCTGTTCACCGTTCACCGTTCACTGTTCACCATATATAATGTTTTCAGTAGAAAGTTTAACAGTTGAATTCGGAGGATTTACCCTCTTTGATGATATTTCTTTTGTCGTCGACAAAAAGGACAAGATTGCTTTAGTCGGTAAAAACGGTGCAGGGAAAAGCACTATGCTAAAAATCTTTGCCGGAATAAATGCTCCGACAAAAGGTCGTGTTTCCATGCCGAAAGATGCTACTATCGGTTATCTGCCTCAACAAATGATTCTTACGGATGAAAGAACAGTATTGGAAGAGGCATCTTTATCGTTCGAGCATATCCAACAAATGGAATCCGACATCGAACGTTTGAATCTCGAATTAGCCGAAAGAACCGACTACGAATCGGAAGAATATCACAAAATCATAGACAAAGTTACCACGCTTAGCGAACAACTGCTAATGGAAGGCGGTTCTAATTTCCAAGCCGAAGTAGAACGCACATTAATCGGATTGGGATTCTCCCGCAGCGATTTCGCCCGGCCAACAAACGAATTTAGCGGAGGTTGGCGCATGCGGATTGAATTAGCCAAACTGTTGCTAAAGCGACCGGACATTTTGCTTTTGGACGAACCGACCAACCACTTGGATATAGAATCCATACAATGGCTCGAAAATTTCCTCTCCACAAGGGCTAATGCCGTTATTTTGGTTTCACACGACCGCACTTTCATTGATAACGTAACACAACGAACCATCGAAATTTCGCTCGGAAAAATATACGATTATCGCGTGAATTATTCTAAATATGTTGTATTGAGAAAAGAAAGACGCGAACAGCAATTGCGTGCTTACGAAAACCAACAAAAACAAATCGAAGATACAGAGGCTTTTATCGAACGTTTTCGTTATAAGGCAACCAAAGCGGTACAGGTGCAAAGTCGCATCAAACAATTGGAAAAGATTGACCGCCTTGAAGTCGATGATGAAGACAATGCCATGCTAAGGCTCAAATTTCCACCGGCGCCCCGTTCCGGCTCCTATCCGGTA
>Ga0209628_10002873_pt1 | contig 11879 bp, 6 predicted proteins | sample TergutCu122P4_FD_187285 | JGI IMG/M metagenome (GOLD analysis project Ga0209628, IMG submission 187285) | Cubitermes ugandensis P4 segment gut microbial communities from Kakamega Forest, Kenya - Cu122 P4 (SPAdes) (version 2) | ecosystem: Host-associated > Arthropoda: Insects > Digestive system >...
TGCATGAACCAAGGCCAAATTACAAATTTCGACACAGCAGTGAAAGCGGCCGAAAGCAAATTAGTTGACACGAACCGGTTTATCTTAGCCTTAGACGTCAAAAGGGCGCGTTGTGCAGGTATACGACCCTTGCCACAACGGGTTCTTAACGGACACTTATGGGAGATAAAATCGGACATCGTTCAAAAACAGGATTTTATAGCGCCTGCCAGCGTCAATCCTTACGACCTAACCGCGATAGGAACGGAAATTGAAGTGACCAAACAATTGTTATGGGAACGCAAACTGTTAGACCTCAGCCTGCGCAATAACCTGCTGAACATACGCATCACCAAAAATTCGTTACAACTGATTTCCGCCGACTTAGACCGTTTTGAAGATATGCTGACCATGGGCGATGAGTTTCGTATCTTGTCCAAACCAACCGACTGGGATAACCCGCTCTATGATTTCGGCCTGTACGGCAAGTTGGAAACGACCGACCCAATTGTCGAACTGATACAGTCGGAGCTTACCCAAAAACGGCTACGCTCCTATCTGAAAGAACTAGAGTTAGACAAAGCGTTGCAACACCTCTACCGCGCTTCGCGACTATCCATAGAAGAGAACGGCGCTAATACACTGTACCTTGCATTGGGTTTGCTGAAATGGTACGAGACAGCGGTAAGCGAAAGACCACGCTATGCGCCTATCCTATTGCTGCCCGTAGAGATTATCCGCAAATCGGCCGCCAAAGGGTATGTGATACGCTCGCGCGAAGAGGATACGATGATGAATATAACCCTGTTAGAGATGCTTCGTCAGACTTTCGGTATCGTCATCCAGGGCTTGGAACCGTTACCATTAGACGAACATGGCGTGGATGTCCGATTGATTTATACGATTATACGCGCTGGCATCAAAAACCGGCCACGCTGGGACGTCGAAGAGCAGGCGGTATTGGGTATCTTCTCCTTTAATAAATTTGTGATGTGGAACGACATCCACAATAATGCCGACAAGTTGAAGCATAACAAGGTAGTAGCAAGCCTGATAAGCGGACGGCTTGAATGGGAAACAGACGGCGAAACAACCAGAGCCGAAGTGTTGGAAAACCATTTTTCACCTTCAGATATTGTCCTGCCTATCAGCGCCGATTCGTCGCAGTTGGAAGCTATCTACGAGGCTATCAATGACCGGACGTATGTGCTGCACGGCCCTCCGGGAACCGGCAAGTCGCAGACTATCACCAATATCATAGCCAATGCGCTGTATCGCGGCAAACGGGTGCTGTTTGTGGCCGAGAAAATGGCGGCATTGTCGGTCGTGCAAAACCGCTTGCGGGCTATCGGACTGGCGCCCTTCTGCCTTGAACTGCACTCGAATAAAGTGAAAAAATCGGCTGTCCTCGAACAGTTAAAGATAGCAACCGAAGTAGTCAAACGAGCCTCTCCGGATAATTTCTCAGCCGAAGCAGCCCGCTTGCACTCCTTCCGCAAGGAGCTTAGCGATTACGTCGAAGCATTACATAAAAAATACCACTTCGGCTTTTCTCTGTATGAAGCTATCTCTAACTACCTGCTTATTAACGAAGACGAACCGTTTACCGTTCCCCAATCCCTGTTAGATAAAATGACGAAAGCGGTCATCATGGAATGTGACGAAGCAGTCGAAAACATGGCAGTTGTCGGGAACGCCTGCGGACACCCATATGATTCGCCGCTGACAGGGATCGATATAACCGATTATTCTGCGGAGGTCAAAGAACAGGCAACAGAATCTATTCGTCAGTGCTTAACAGCGCTTTCAGCCGCACGTTCCTCACTACCTACTTTTTACGCCTTGACAGACAACGCTTTAGATTTCGAAAACAGACAACAGATAGGCCTCGTCACGGAAATAATTCAACTTTTACTAAACATCCCCGACTTAACCCCTTCACTGTTACGTCAGGCTAAGAGCAACGAAACCTTAGAAGACATCCGCTTCGCTATCACACATGGTCGGCTCCGGGACGGATTTCATAAAGAGTTATTAAAAAAATATTCAGACGACATAACAAAAATCGACGCCCGCAGGTTGGATTTATTATGGAAGCAAGCGGAACAAAAATGGTTTCTTCCCAAGTATCTAAGCCAAAATAAAATACGCAAACAACTCCTTCCCTTTGTCAGTAACGGGATTTTAAAAACTGCCGATATACCCGACTTGCTGGTAAATATCATCCGCTACCAGGAAGAAAAAAAAATCACTTCAGGCTACACGACCGAACTATACAACCTGTACGGTAAATACGGTAAAAAAGAAGAATGGGATACGATTGAGTTGATAACGAACAATTTTGACACTCTCAACAACCGCATCGTTACGCTTTCGGGCGATATAACAATTACTGCAAGAATCAAAGAATCAATCGCTTTGCAACTGTCGGACGGGATTGACAGTTTTAAAAACATCCATGGCAACCAGCTTTCTTCGCTTTTCAAAAAACTCTTCCTACTCATCGAAAGCGAGAAACGGCTGTATGCCTGCCTGAACATCTCAGAAACAACACTCTACGCCAAACGACCATTAGACGATGCCGTCGACATACTTAACCGCTGGCTGTTGAACATGGACAGGTTGAAAGACTGGTACCAATGGCTGACGGTCAAACGGCGGTTAGAAGTTTTGAACCTCGCTTTTGTCGCCAAAGCGTACCAAACAAAAAACATCCCGACCGACATCATCCGTAACATGTTCCATAAGAGCCTGTTTCATGCCTGTATCCTGTATATCATAACCCGCGAGCCGAGATTGGAACTTTTCAAAGGTAAACTGTTTGAGGACGTGATACGCAAATACAAAGAGCTGGCGGTCAGACTTCAGGAATTAACAAAAAAAGAGTTATACGCCCGCTTAGCCGCTAACATCCCCTCCTTTACCAAAGAGGCGGCCCAAAGCTCGGAAGTCGGAATTTTGCAACGCAACATCCGCAACAACGGACGGGGGATTTCTATCCGCAACCTTTTCGATAATATCCCAACGTTGCTGTCCCGTATGTGCCCCTGTATGCTTATGAGTCCGATGTCGGTAGCACAGTTTATTGACCCCGAAGCGGAGAAGTTCGACCTGATAGTTTTTGACGAAGCCTCACAGATGCCTACCTACGAGGCAGTAGGCGCTATTGCCCGCGGCAAGAACGTAGTGGTGGTTGGCGACCCGAAACAGATGCCACCTACTAACTTTTTCACTGTCAACACCGTAGATGAAGATAATATTGAGATAGAAGACATGGAAAGCATATTAGACGATTGTCTGGCGCTATCGATGCCCTCCCAATACTTATTGTGGCACTACCGGAGCAAACACGAAAGTCTCATCGCTTTCAGCAATATCGAATATTATGATAACAAACTGCTTACGTTCCCTTCGCCCGATAACATCGAATCGAAAGTCAGCTTAGTGCGCATCGAAGGTTTTTATGACAAGGGCAAGTCGCGCCAAAACATAGCAGAAGCGCGTGCGGTTGTCACCGAGATAGCCCGCCGTCTCTCTTCCGACGGCTGTTTAAGGAGCATCGGTGTGGTAACATTCAGTTCGGCTCAGCAGACGCTTATCGAAGACCAACTGACGGAGCTGTTTGTCAAACGCCCTGACCTCGAAGCCAAAGCGTTGGAAGGCGAAGAGCCGCTTTTCATCAAAAACTTGGAAAACGTTCAGGGCGATGAAAGGGATGTGATCCTCTTTTCTGTGGGCTACGGCCCGGATGCCGATGGGAAGGTGAGCTTGAACTTCGGCCCGCTGAACCGTACCGGAGGGGAACGCCGCCTCAACGTAGCGGTATCGCGTGCGCGGTACGAGATGGTCATCTATTCGACGCTCCGTTCCGACCATATTGACCTGAACCGCACGTCAGCCGCCGGGGTAGCTGGACTGAAACGCTTCCTCGAATATGCCGAAAAACGGCAGAACCCATCAACAGCAACATATACTAACAGCACTATCGGCTCATTGGCCGACATCATCGCGCAAGCGCTCATCACACGCGGCTATCAAGCGCATGTCAACATCGGTTGTTCGGGTTACAAAATCGACGTCGGAATCATCGACCAACAGCGCCCGTCGAATTATAAGCTGGGTATCCTGTGCGACGGCGAAAACTACCACCGCACAAAAACAGTACGCGACCGCGAAATCGTACAGGAAGGCGTCCTTAAACTGTTGGGCTGGAACATCTGCCGCGTATGGACGATGGACTGGTGGGAGAACCCCGAAGAAGTCCTGGTTACCATAGAAAAAGCCCTTGTTAATAATCCCCTTGTGTTACCCGCAGAAACCCCGCTGCCACCCATTCCTTTAGAAGAAGAGCCTGCTCTGACACCCACCCTCAAGAACTACGCCCAACCCTACAAACCCACCATCCTAACGCCTGTCAAATATTCGCCGGAAGAGTTTTTTGCCCCCAACCGCGAATCGCTTATCCTTCGCCAGCTTACGGAGGTCATCAATACCGAAGCCCCCATCAGCCGCCCCCTGTTATGCAAGCGTGTCCTTTCCGCCTGGAATATCTCGCGGTTAGGACAACGCTTAGACGCCCACTTTGAACAACTGCTCCGCCGTTTGCCTCATTATAAGACCGTCCACGAGGGCGTTGCCTTCTATTGGAAAGACCAAGCCCAGGCCGACAACTACGCCCTGTACCGTACCAACTCCGGACGCGATGCCACAGACCTCCCCCCCGAAGAGGTAGCGATTGCCATCCGCCAGACGCTCGAAGAGCAGATAAGCATCTCCACGCAGGAGTTAGCCCGCTTAGTCGCCCAGACGCTAGGCTACGCCCGCATGGGCGCCAACGTCGAAGCCGCCATGCACCAAGGCCTCCAAACCGCCCTCACCCAAGGTCACATCAAAATCGAAAACGCCCGCGCCCGCCTCCTCTAACAGTTCGCCACGGGAACGGGGGAGTTGGCGGAGGCTAAGGCCGTTTAGACAGAGAAATTCCTCAACCTATTCACTTTAAAGTTTATTGTCTGAGCCTAAGACGTTTATGATTTTGTGGATGTATAGTTTCTTAGCGTTTTCGCGTGCGGGGCCGAGGTATTTGCGTGGGTCGAACTCAGCCGGATAGTCGGCAAAGGCTTTCCGTATGGCTGCGGTCATTGCAAGGCGGCTGTCGGAATCGATGTTTATCTTGCAAACGGCCGATTTAGCAGCGCGGCGCAGTTGCTCTTCGGGGATGCCGATAGCATCTTTTAATGCACCGCCGTGCTTGTTGATTGTTTCGACTTCTTCCTCCGGAACGGAAGAAGCGCCATGCAAGACGATAGGGAATCCGGGCAGTTCTTTTTCGACAGCTTCCAATATCTCAAACGCTAAGGGTGGCGGAACTAACCGGCCATTTTCGTCGCGCGTGCATTGCGAGGGTTTGAATTTGTTGGCGCCGTGGGACGTGCCGATAGAGATAGCCAACGAATCGCAGCCTGTTTTCGTCACAAAATCAACGACCTCTTCCGGCCTTGTGTAGGTATGATGCTCAGCGACCACATCGTCTTCGATACCTGCCAATACGCCTAACTCGCCTTCGACTGTTACATCAAACTGGTGGGCATATTCGACCACTTTCTTTGTCAAGACGACATTTTGATCGTATGAATGATGTGAACCATCAATCATTACCGATGAAAAACCCATGTCGATACAGTTCTTGCACAATTCAAACGTATCGCCGTGGTCTAAGTGCAGAACGATCTGCGGGGCGGCGCACCCTAATTCTTTCGCGTAAGCGACAGCGCCCTCGGCCATGTAGCGGAGGAGCGTCTGGTTGGCATACTTGCGCGCGCCACTCGATACCTGAAGGATGACAGGCGATTTAGTCTCGGCAGCGGCTTGGATAATAGCCTGTAACTGCTCCATGTTGTTGAAGTTAAAAGCCGGGATTGCATAGCCTCCCTCCATGGCTTTAGCAAACATCTCGCGGGTATTTACTAACCCTAAATCTTTGTAATTGATCATATTTTTGCTTTTTAAAAGTAATAATTGTTCGTTTTCAGGCTACAAAAGTAGACAAAATTATTAATTTTTCCAAAACTTTTTGCTAGTTCGTTTTTTTTCTCTACCTTTGCGCCCCGAAATAACGAAAATTGAGATAAAAAAATGAAAAAAGAAATTCATCCGAAGAACTACCGTCCGGTAGTCTTCAAAGACATGTCAAACGAGGATACGTTCATCACCCGCTCGACCATTAATACGAAGGAAACGATTGTAATTGACGGAGTTACCTATCCGTTGATAAAACTGGAAATTTCGAATACGTCCCACCCGTTCTATACAGGCAAAGCCAAATTAGTAGATACTGCCGGTCGTGTGGATAAATTCATGAGCCGCTACGGTAACCGTAAGCGATAATTTTCCGAAAAAACGAGAGGGGCGAATGGTTAAACACTCGCCCCTCTTTTTTTCGTTCTATCTCTTTCGTTTTAGTACTCGTAAGTATATTTGCCTACTTTTAATACACGCTGATTATCATCACTTAGCACAATCTCCTGTCCTGCCGGAAGCTTGTTTATCGGCGCTCCGTAAATGTTCAGAAAATACAGGTCGGGGTTAATCAAATAATTTGAGACCAGCGATGAGCCGGCAAAATCCAGCACATTGCATACATTTCCAATATTTTCGGTAGGTGATAAATCGATATAATGGTATATACCATTATGAAAAACGCTTATTTGATCCCCTTCGTATTTAATAGTTACGTAGGTAGATTCGCTATTTACACCATCTACGCGCGCTAATGTCAGACGGCCATCAGTCTTATCATAAGACTGATAATAGACAGAATACATTGGCGTTCCATTTATTGATGCCACCACTTGTTTGGCGCGAATACCTCCGCTTGTATTATCTAATTCAATATCATACCTGATGCCGTTTATCGTACAATGGATTCTATTTACAAAATAAAAAACGGTTGCGCCGCTAACTTGCCGATCGTTGACAAACAGCTTATACTCATTTACTCTTGAATTGACATACGACATAAAAGTTTTAATAGAATCTCTCTCAAGTACAGTCACTTTTGACATCGGATAGACAGGGATATAAGGAACTTTTTCCTCACAACTGCACAATAAAACAAACGTAAATAAAGCCAACAGGCTCTTAATCAATAGATTAAATTTCTTCATAATTTCATCATTTTTTTATTTTCAAACTGCAAAGGTACATAAAGTTTTTCTATTTCCTTATAAGGATAAAAAAAAACAATCAGAAGGGATAGCCTACCGCAAAATGCCACGCAAAGTTGTTCTTGAAGTTGGGATGCGCAATAGCCCATCTGTCGGCGCCTCTTTCCTGCGGATTATAGGCCTTTAAACCGGAATCAAAACGGACGAGGAAATAGTCGAAATCAAGTCGCAATCCCAAGCCGTAAGAGACCGCTATTTCTCTATAAAAGCGATTGAAGTCAAAGTTCCCTTCCGGCTGATAATCATATTTACGGATAGTCCAGATATTGCCTGCATCCACAAAAGAAGCCAGCTCGAACCTCCAAAACAGCTTGCTTCGGTATTCAATATTGGCTTCCATTCGGATGTCGCCTACCTGGTGTACAAACGAAGTGGCGTTATTTTTGCGCATACTGCCCGGCCCGAGTGAGCGCACGTTCCATCCCCGTATGCTGTTAGCGCCTCCGGCATAATAGCGTCTTTCGAAAGGTATCTCGTTTGTGTTACCAAAGGGATAGGCAGCGCCCAAGCCAATATGAAACGCAAAAGAGTTACGGGCATCCATCGTAAGACTTCGGGCAAAATCGACCTCCCCTTTAAGGAACTCGGAATAGTTGATACCGAAGAGGTTATAACTGCCGTTCTCATTTTTCTTTGCGCCTAAAAGATTCGACATGACATACATAATATTTCCGGCCGATTCAAGCGCTAAACGCAAAGAAGAGGTATTGCGTCCCCGCTCAATAGGGTCGTAATTGTTAAATGAATAAATATATCCCATGCTAACCGTGAACTGATCGGAGTAATTGTACAAAGCAGTAGTTTCGGGCAGGCTGTTTTTAAAGTCTTCGTCAATGTTCTCAAGAAAAACATAGTTCATATCTATCAGCTTGATAGTATGACGCGCGAGTGCATTGACACGGTTCTGCCAGTGATAAATCCATCCTCCCGAGGCGACTGAACGCCGATATTCGGGTCGTTGCTGAAGGTCGTAACTCATCTTGAACTCGGTCGTTGCGCGTATCTTATGACGAAAATCATAGTTTATAAACGGGAAAAGGAAGCGGGGAAAATGGAGGGAGGTCTCGCCTGCAAACTCCCAATAGTTGCCATCGGTAAATGTCGTTGAGAGATATTCGTAGCCACCGCGCACTTTGGCAGAAAACAGTTCCGAGCCTTTGAACAGGTTCCTGTGCTGATAGGTCAGCGATGACGCAAAACCCAAATCGCCAGCCGAGTTGGTGCCTTCTACCTCGTAACGAATGCCCTGTTTTTTTGCCGGAGCCGTCAGGATAGTGCAATCTAAGCGCATCGTATCGGCCTTTTCATATTCATCAAACTTGACGCTTACATACCGCAAAGCCTTTAATGCCGAAAATGATGAATAGGTTTGTTCCAGACTTCGTTCACTATATAACCTGCCGGATGTCAGATAGTTGCTGTGTTGTAAAACCTGTGGGCGAATACTTCGTCCACGGTTTCCGTAATAGATATCTATCCCCCGATGCGATGCCGAATCGGTAATTATATAGCTGTCACCCGTTCTGTCGGTGTCTAACGGGTCATAATCGGTAAGAATTTTCACGCGGTTAATATAATAGGGACGGTGTTGAACCTCTTTTTTATCACCTTCCGGGGTGATATATTCTAAGGGTTTGAAATACATTTCCAAATCGATATGGTTGCTTTGTGGTTTATTGTAAGCTAAGTAACGGATGAAATCGCGATTAAACGTATAATATCCCGAATTTCTAAGCAGGGAGGTGATGCGTTGCCGTTCTTTGTCTATTTTGGTTCTATCAAAAAGCATATTTTCACTAATCAGCGAAATATAATCTTTCGGATAAGAGCTAAAAATAGAGCTGAAAAACGAGCGATGGGGCGGCTTTTGTTGGATGATACTGTCAATCTGATGATTGTCAATAGACGTTTTATACTGTCTTATACGATACGGTTCGTTGGATGTAACTAAATAGGTCAGGGATGCTTTCTTTTTTCGGGTAGTGTCCACTGTAAACTCAACTTTTGCATTGACATAACCCCGGTTCGACATGTATTGTTCTAACTGCCTTATTGACAGAGTGCTTGCCTCTCTATCAAACAAAACAGGTGGTTCGCCTATGCGTCGCAGTTGGCGGTTTAGCCATTTTCGTTCATTGACGCCCGACCAGTTGTAAACATACAATGGCCACTTGAATAAACCGAACAACTTATAATTCGGATGCTGCTGAAGATATTGCTTCATATCCGATGCTTTAACGCCGACCGAATCATCGGTTTGGATTCTAATTTTATCCAAAAGAAGCTGCCCGTCGCCGACAAATTTCGTCGTAGAACACGATAAAAAAAAGGCAAAAAAGCATATATATAGTATGTTACGATACTGCATAGTCCAAAATTCTACTGCAAAAGTAGTTGAAATAAATTATTTACCGTACATTTGTTACGTCAAAACAGCAATTTTTATGTTGAGTAAAGCAAAAATTAAAGAAGTACGCTCGTTAGAGCACAAGAAATTTCGCGACGAAAAAGGTCTTTTCGTAGCCGAAGGCAACAAGTTAGTTGCCCATTTATTAAAACACTTTGAATTTGAGTGGTTGATAGCGCTTCCGCAATGGATTGCTACGCAGGAAAAAATCTTCGCCAAAGAAGTAATCATAGCCCAAGACGATGAAATCCGAAAAGCAAGTTTTCTGAAGACCCCGCAGGAAGTATTGGCTGTGTTCCGCAAGCCCTGTCATGCAATAGAAGAGGCTAACCCTGCAACACAACTGATACTAATGCTTGACGGCGTCCAAGACCCAGGCAATCTGGGAACGATTATCCGCATTGCCGGATGGTTTGGGATAGCGCATATCGTATGCAGTCATGATACTACCGACGCTTTTAGCCCCAAAACCGTTCAGGCGACTATGGGAGCGCTAACACAAGTAAAAGTTCATTATACCCATTTAGATGCTTTTTTGAGAAGTCATTCATCAGCGCCTGTTTACGGCACATTTATGGACGGTGATAGTGTCTATCAAAGTAACTTATCGTTACAGGGTATCATTGTCATGGGAAACGAAGGTAACGGTATTCGCCCTGAGACAGAGGCCTTAATCACTAAGCGATTAAGCATCCCCCCTTATCCGTCCGATGCTCACACTACCGGCTCGCTCAATGTCGCTGCCGCTACTGCTATTGTCTGCTCCGAATTTAGAAAGCGGGTTTTTTAGTACAGAGACACAGAGATATGAATCGAAAATTGTCTTAGCCAATCCTGACTACATCCCCCTGCCCCCATCAAAGGGGGGCTGAAAACATGAAACCTACTCTTTATATTTCATCAACCGGATGTCGTTCAGATAGATACGTTGATAGGCAAGGGCGGCTTCGTTCAAAAAGACATAACCATATATCCGCTTTACATCTTTATCGGCAAGGGCTTTGACAGTTGCCTCATAATAACCGTCTGCTGCGAGTTCTTGATTGACGGAGATAATCGTATCGGCATGGACGGCGCTGAGATGAAGGCGGGGTTTGTATTTTAGCTCCGACGGAAGGCCCCAAATAGCCAGTCTTAAAACGTAAGAACTGCCTGGCGAATAGGGTCTTTGAGGGGATATATCAAACAGTAAGGCATTGAAGATACGCTCAGGCAAAAAAACACCGCTTCGATTGAAAATCCAAATATCGATTGAATCATAGTTAGATACATCCCCAGAAATGGGATTAGGCTTGATTTCTCCTAAAGCGGCTATCTCAGCATTAATATCCCGTTGGACAAGTTTGTAGATACCCATGTATAAGTCCATGTTTTTGCCATACCACATCAACGTGGAATCATATTTGGCCTGTGTAATCTGATGTTTTGCAAAAACTGCATCATACACCGCCATTCGCTCTTCGCTTGTCTGGTATGAATCGTGCAAAGATTCAACCATAGCCTCGGCTATCAGCATGTCGTGTAATACAACCCTCATTTTACGTTCCGAAATAATATGTTTAGGAACCCTGCTACAGGAGAAGGCCATGCAGATAAGCGCTAAAAAACAAACGATTTGCAGTCTATTCGTCATTTGATTTAGGTTCTTTCGCCAAACTTGCAAAAAGCGATTTTTTGTAGAAGATAATCAATATAAATGCATGAACGCAGATAGCCGAATCGGCAATATTAAAAATAGGTCTGAAAAAAACAAACTCATGGCCGCCCCATACCGGCATCCAAGATGGCCATGTAGTTACGATAAGCGGAAATGACAGCATATCAACGACCTTGCCGTTGAGGAAAGTCGAATAGCCCCCCGCTTCGGGTAAAAACTTGGCTACCTGGCCGTAACTGTGTTCAAACCATAAGCCATAAAAAGCGCAGTCGATGATATTCCCAAGCGCGCCGGCAAATATCATCGACAAACATAGGATAAATCCAAACTTAAATGTACCCCGTTTGATTAGCTTATATATTAAAACGCCAAACCAGCTTACGACGAAAACTCGAAAAAGAGTCAGGATATAGGTGTCGAATAACTTAATACCGAAGGCCATACCTGCATTTTCGATAAAATAAATTTTGAACCATGAAAAAACGTCAAAGCTTTCATATAACTGCATGTGCGTTTTCACCCATATCTTGGATGCCTGGTCGAAAATCAACAACACGAGAATCGCCAAAAGCGAACCCCCAATATATTTTAACTGTATACTATTTAATCC
>Ga0209628_10002874_pt1 | contig 11877 bp, 10 predicted proteins | sample TergutCu122P4_FD_187285 | JGI IMG/M metagenome (GOLD analysis project Ga0209628, IMG submission 187285) | Cubitermes ugandensis P4 segment gut microbial communities from Kakamega Forest, Kenya - Cu122 P4 (SPAdes) (version 2) | ecosystem: Host-associated > Arthropoda: Insects > Digestive system...
TCAACATTTTTCCCAGTTTGTTGTGATGTAAGCCATGTTTGGTATAGAGGTTCCTGTCATTATTCAAATAGATGAACCTGGCATGGGGGAGAACTCTTACTAGTTTCTCCAGTTTGTTGTTCAATGCAGAAATTTCTTTGTTTACTTCATGGGAATTAGGCAGGTCGTATCGGAAGGGAATGCTCATCAAAAAGATATTGGAGTGATTATTATGCACTAGAAAGTTCCTGATGTTCTGAAAGGTGGTCATGAAACCATTAAGTTCAAAGTCATTAGTGCCAGTATTGATTAGTATTAGATCACTGAGGGAGCATTGTGCCAAGCCTTCTGTTATGGATTCTTTTAGCTCATTAGAACAAGATTCCGGTTTAACTATGCCCAGTATATCATAGTCCTTGTTTACTATGGATTGTAGGGAGCAAGCATATCCTCTTAGATGACTATCGCCTAGAAGTATTATTCTGTGTTTGGATAGTGGTGGGGGTTCATTGTCAGTAAGATTCTTAATAGTTTGGCGTATATTACTGATGGTGTTTTTAAACAATTGACTGATGTATCACTAAATTCTAGTTCCTTTTTCACTTTTGAGTTCACTCTTACTACACCATTCACAATTGTTGGGATGTGTCTTGGTCCTTCCTTATTCCTGTTTACTTCTCGTTGGTAATGGTTGGTCAGTGGATGAGTTGCAGGGTTTTGGGTATGGAATTCCATGGTGGACTTCTTCCAGCGGTGTTTCTCGGCGTAATTAAGGTTAGTTTCCCTGGAGTGTTTCGGTTGTTGCTCGGAATCTGGAGAGAACGTTGTGTCGTTGGTTTGTTGACTGTTTAATAGGGCAGCATAACGATTTGTGGTTGGAACAGCATACTGAAGATTATAAAATGTTTCACGTGAAGAAGGCTTTGGTTGGGTAGTTGTCCGGGAGCCACGTGAGTTGTTAGCTAACACCACAGTCCATGGGTTGGTCATGTCACTACTAGCCTTGGTTGTCGGTTTCGATAATTTGGAGTCTTCATTTAATATATTTATTATTGCTTTTAAGGAACTTACTTCATTTAATGCTGTCTGCAGCTGCAGTTCTAGTTGGTTGCATTTGCTACACTGAGTCGTACTGACTGAGTCCGTATAGGTTAGCTTGATGGTTTCTTTGTTTGCGTCGAACGATTTTACTTCTTCCGTTAGGATCTTAATAATTTCGGACAGAGATTTAACTTCACTTTTAAGAGTTTGAATCTCACCTTTCCACTCACTACAGCTATCGCACCCACTATTGCTGATTTTTCCTTGTTGCATTTTCCACACTGAGTTGAGCTGACTGATTCCGTGCAGGTTAGCTTGTTGTTTTCTTTGTTTGTGCCGAACGGGTTTGACTCTTCTGTTAAGATTTTAATAATTGCGGACTTGGATGTAACTTCTCTTTTAAGAGTTTTAATCTCACTTTTCCATTCCCTACAGCTATGGCACTCACTATCGCTAATTTTGCCATGGTTTTTGCTTTTTGTTGGTGAGTTCAAAACACGTGTGTCCATTACTGGACATTATGGATTCTGACCTTCTTACTGTCTCACCACACCATTTCAAATTTTCTTTTATATGACTTTATGTTTATGTCATTCACAAAATGCAAAATGTCTACATTTCTTCACTGTTCCTATTACACCTTTTTTTTATTATTTCTTTACAACCAGTCCATGGAATCATGTGACATACTTGACCAATTTTCAGCTGCATTGTTTGCAAGTGCTCTTTTGTTGAAACATTTTAAATTCCACAATACTTCAGCTATTCAATAAAATGACAGATAAACGTAATAAAGAATTTTATAAAACAGAATTTCACTAGAAGCAAATTAATGAAGATAAAAACTTAAATATTCTGAAAGAAGCTGGCACTTACAGATGTTATATCTAACATAACAAAGGTGTGGGATATGGTAAAGTTGATTACCATCAGCAGAACATGGAGAAATAAATATTTTCACACAGTTTAGAAAATGAATGTATGCAGTTAGATAGGGTTGGTTATCAGTTTCTGATACACAGATATCTGGAGAAAAGAACAGTGATTTGTTGCAGATTGTGTTATTCCTGGGGAAATACTGACTAAAATATGGACAGTCAAAAAAAGTGATAATGAATAGCCTTGCTTCCAAAAAACAAGTCATATATTCAGTAGTGTTTTAATAGCTTGAAGGATGACTTGATTATTTGGAAAAAGAGAATGCACTGTTTACTAGCAGAGTGTTGTTATGTGGACTACTTTAAGGAAAAAAGTACTAAATAAATCTAATTGTAGAGTATTTTTATTATCCACTTTTTATGTTGCCTCTTCTGTTCCTCTGGTATTACTTTCAATTATGGTGTTTTTTTTTAATTGAAGACATCCCATTGTGTTTCAATACTTATGATAAAACAAACAGTTTATTCCGTCAAGAACACAACAGTAGTGTATGATATAGGTATCTTAATATGGCAACATGTTTCGGTCTTTCTTTAAACCATCTTCAAGCCAACGTACATAGGTAAAATGTGCAATCAGTGTGTACTATGTATTGTGGGATCCCATATTACTTACAAGGTGGATGCGAAAGCAATTAAGAATACAAGGTTAAAATGGGATGTAGTATATCTAAAAAATAATGTATAAATATTTATAATTAGATAAGAAGGTATTATGTTGCACTGTTGAAGATATATCAAATCATATGGTCACTCCAGTACTCCAGAGAAGGTTATTCTAAAAACTTTAGTCACGTAAGCACACAGGTTCAAGGTGATATATACATGTGCAAGATTTGAACTATAGTCTACACATCTGTGTATTTGTACACAGGTGTGCTAAATTATGAAACTGTTAGACACTTGTCAAGTTTATTGGTCTAAAGTACACACACATATTTGATATTAAACAATTTCCTGTGTATGTTAGACTTTCGGTTGGTGATTGAAGTATTCACATTCATGTTGGTGTTTGACAAATGAGAGTTTGGTTATTGTAGTTATTGCCCCTTGAAGGTGACATATTGTTTGCATAGTTGAGAAAAACAATGTGTGTGTGCATGTAGGTTGTTCTGTAGCTACAAAAATGATGTGCCTGCTGTGCATGCCTTGCATTCTCTACATTCAGAGAAAGGTTTGGAAAAGTAAATATCACTTGCACTTACAGCATAAACAACACAACTGATATTTTTACTGTATTCAGGTATCTTCTGAATTGCACTCAAAATAAGCAGTTTAAAATAAAATTTAGAAATTTATAATTTACAGAACAGAAAAAGTAAAGTACTTTTATTATGTTAAATTTAATTTAAGGGTCCAGAATAAGAAGTATTGTTGAAAATAGTAAAACCATCTGTGATTTTTAACTAAAACTTCATTGACATTGTAGTTGTAATAAACTGAGATGACTTGTTACTTTCTTAACTGGTGTAAATTTTATACAATGGAAAATCACATTTCCAATTATAAACTAAGCATTTGGCATTTCGTTTATCTTCATGGGTGATTGTCATCATTCAAATCCTAGTTCCAGACATGGCGCCACAGGACTTGCGCTGCTCTGCAGTGTCGCCACAGAGTGTGCGTGTAAGGTGGGACCCACCACCACCTGAACACCGTAATGGAGTAATTGAGGGCTACAAAGTTCTGTACAGACATGTAAATCTTCTTGGAGGTGAGAAGCAGACAGCCTACTAAAATTACATAAAGATTAAACACTGGCATCTAAATTGCTGTGTGTTCATGTCACCCATCAGAACTGTGCTAATAACAAAGAAAATAATTGTATTCAATTTTATGCTATGCCCTAAAGATGTTAGGATCTGTAACTAAGGAATTTCTAGAATGGTTTAAATAAATAAAATTAATTAAGTCACCAGCTTTGTGGAAGTTCTGAAAACACTAATTGGGATGTATCTCAAAGAAAGCTCTAAAATGTGTCTGTTTGTGTTATATGCTTAGAACCCAATCATGGGCAGCTGACTGAGTCTTTTGTTACTCACCCAGATAATGTTTCATTTGTTCCTGTTCAGTTTACCAAAGCAGCAAAATTCTAAATTTATTTGTTCAGTTCGTGGTTGTCAGGAAACTACTGCAAACCACATAACAAGCAATCTTCTTCAGGTAACATCATCCAATTTTGCTAGTTAATCAATAATGGTTTATTATCCAGATAAAACACAACACTTGAACACTGGACAATCAGTTATTTACTTTTCTACAACACTGTTAATAAATTTCTGCTTCATTTGGGAAAAATAAGTGCCCTACCAACTTCCTGGATTTCCATTACTCAAAAAGAAGGTTTTTATTGAAAACAAGACTGTCTGCAAAATCTGTAAGTTACAAGTCATAGAAAGGTACAAGTAGAAAATGGAAGATACTGAGAGCTTTGATAGTAAGGATATTATCAACCAAATAAACTGGAGAAATCAAAATTTGATAGGTACCTACAGAAACCAAAATAATGTCAAGTTTCTATCAGTAGTTGGTTTGTAAATATCCATTAATTTAAGTCCCTGAAGTTTAAAAATGGCAGTAAATAAATCGTTTTTTAAATAGGCATATTCAAGTTATCTAGAACATTGTTATTTTGGTTGTTGTCATCATCATTGCCATTATTGTTGTTGTTATCTTGTTTTGTTTTGTTTTTGTTTTGTTTGCTGTTGTCACTACCACCATCTATCATGATGATCAGGATGATTATCATCATCATATATACAATCATACTGTATGTACATAAACATAACAATTATTAAAATAATAATTCTGTATAATTTATATGCCGACGTTTCAGAACACTCTGTCTGTTCCATCTTCATAGGCAGGTAGGTGCGTGTAGAATGAACTAGTCTGAGGGCAATATTGGGGTATATACAGGAAAAGGTTTGGCTTGGAAATGGTCTGAGCCATTAGGACTTTAAAATACTAATTTAGAGCATATGTAATTAAATTCAGCTTTTTTTAAGTTTGAAATATTCATCCAGAGAATGAAAGGAATTTTCATGTAAAAATTTCTGTAATATCATTTTAAATTTCTTGGGATTATCAGATTGTATTTTAATTTAAGAAGGAAGCATATTAAACACCTTAACACCTAAATAGTGCACTCCATTCTGGTATTTAGTCAAATTCACAGAAGGTTGGTGAAAATTAGCATGTTGCGTAGTGTCAATGTGCTATATTTCAGAATTGGCGAGAAATTGATTCCTAATTGTTATCAGAAACAAAAGAAGAGAAAGAGTGTACTGCAAAAGGAGTGAAAAGATTTCTAAATTAAAGAATAATTTTCTACAAGAGTCACCATTTCTATGACCCATCATGGTTCTAATAATCTTCTTTTGCAACCTGAATATCTTTATACTGTCTGAGGAGTGCCCGCAGAACAATAAACCATAGGTCATTATAGAGTGGAAAAGGGGATAGTAAATCATTTTCGGAGTATTTAGTGGTACATATGATTTGATGACCGCAAAGCATAGCAAGCTGAGCTTAGTTTAGACTTAATACATTCAATGTGGGTTTTCCAAGGATGAGTGTTATTAACAAATAGAACAATAAATGTTTTTTCAATAGCTGTACAAATTTGTTCAGCTTCAGAAGTACATCTACCTTTATTAGTACACTGAATGAAATAGTTCTTTTCAAAATTCAAGGCAAGCAAATTAGTTAGTTGTCCAAAACTTGCATTAAGATTACCTTGAAACTGAATATTATTTGGGCTTGTAATTAATATACCGGTATCATTAGCAAATAAGATAGGAATAGCTTTGTGTTCTGTGGCCTCAGGTAAGTCATTGATGTATACTGGAAATAACGATGGCCCAAAATTTAACCCTGCAGCTCCCCATACTTTTTCGGTCCATTTTGAGGTTGTGTTAGAACTAAGATACAAGTTCATGATTTGAACTTTTTTATGTCTATTCTGAATATAGTAATTTAGTAATAATTTAGCCTTTCCACCTATTTCATAATACATACATACGTACATATATTCATTCCATAGATCCTCGAGAGTAAGGTAGTTGAGACAGAAATAACTTGTGATTAACAGAATTGAAAGCTTTCTCCAGAAAGCAAAAGATACTACCAACCATTGTTTTAATATTTAAGTCATTTAAAATATCATTTGATAGTTTAAAAATGACATCTTAAGTTGCTATGCCTTTTCTGAAACCAACCTTATTTCCCACTAGTAACTTATTACTATAAAAATTTTTAATTGTTCTCATATACAAAGCTTGTTCAAAAACTGAGAAAGAAATCAATAATGATAAAGGTCTAGAATTTGTAGTTTTCAGTACATCTCCTATCCTGGATATATGTTGTATAATTGAGAACTTCAAGCAATCAGGGAAAATTCCTGACAAGATAGTCTTATTACAGATATAAGTTAATGGTGAACATGTGTAGGTGGCATTAATTTTTAATAGTTTATTTCCGATGTTCATACTTATAATACACAAAGGAAGACGGATACCCACATCCAATCTTACAATACTGAAATATATAAAAAAGTGTAATAAACATGGGGACTAAAGTATATAACAAACTTCCTGGTTACATAAAAGAAATAGATAGTTATAAGGCCTTTAATAAAATGTTGAAATCATTTATTCTTCTGCATACCTTTTACTCAGTAGAAGAATTTGTATCTTTGTAACTGTGTAACTTTTAATATTATAATTAGCTTACATTTTAAGTATACAATATATTATAAATACACAGTTTTCTGATATCAGTTTGTAGAATATTATTTTAAGTTACTACTGGAAAACTAATTTGTATTTAAAGTATATTGTTAGAAACTGACGAGTCTACTGCCATATGTATGATATTTGGACTAAATAAAAATTTGGATTAAATAGTAGAAATCTCATCATATCCATGAGAATTTTTTTGTTTTTAGCGATTTAATAATATATATGTAATTACTTTGGTTGAAAAAGTTTTAAAAACCAAATATGAAGAGGGATGAACGTAATTTTGTTCTAAATAATAATGACAAGTAACAGATTTTCATAATTAATCTTTTTATCTACATTATTTTTACTTATTTTATCAATTATAGACCAATAGATATTGAAGGCTTACGCTGTATCTTCTTCATCTTTTAAATGTTTACCCTCTATCATTAGCTCTTGTACTGAAGCCATCCACTATATCTTGTTGATCTTTTAAATGTTTACTGTCTATCATTAGCTCTTGTATATCAGCTGTGACATTGATTGCAATGGTATGTAGCTCAGGTACCCAAGAAACCATTGCCGACTATTTCACAATTTCCGTTCAATCCATTTCTTTATTCAGTCCAACCAGCCATACATGTAATTCTGGACACGTGAAGCACAATGTAGCTGTATATTCAATATAATACTATTAATAATATCAATACTGTACAACAGCAACACAAATAAAGCAATAAAATACAATATAATAACATAATATATAATATACTAGAGCATAATGTAATATAGTAATATGACTAATTATAAATGTCTTTCTCCTGCATGTCATTTAATCCGTAAGATAAAAATTAATCTATTGAATAAAATTCATGATTCATCACCAGAGATTTTAATTTTCTTTTACAAGGTTTATACTTGTTTGACTTCTTTATATTCACAGCCACCTTATTATACAATCTAATTCCCATGTTAATTACACTCTTTTTTAGAGATTCATATTATATGGCAAAACTTGTAAATACAATTTCTCCTTGAATTATGATCATGTACATGTACTTCTAGCTCCAGTGAAAATTTATACTTCCTTATAAAACTTACCATGCCACATACATGTGGGTTCTGGATACGGACAGGTGGTGGGCACTGTAAATGAGGTAATGAACCTTCACGTTCCTTAAAATTCAGGAAATTTCTTGACTAGCTGAGAACCGGTTAGCTTTTCAAGAAGGACTCTGCTCCATGTAATAAGTAAGCAAGTACATGTAGAGAAGTTAGCGTAAGTTTCTTATAGTCCTTAAATAGTTATCTTCAAGATGTACCAGTACTAACACCACACATTATCCAAATAACCCTCTTCTGCACCTGAAATATAGGTATACTTTCATTATATTTACCCAATTTTAAACTTAAAATTATATTTGCTCAGTTTTAAACTTAATGAACAAACATGAGCCTTCCATTTCAAATTTTCTGTAATATAAACACCAAGAAATTTTGTTTCTGATTTGTAAGCAATATCCATATTTCTAAAAATGATTTTAGGTCTTAGAGAAAATCTATCCAGTTTTGTGTGAAATGACTATTCTACCATTTTTCCAGCATTGATCATAATGTTATTTTTTCGAAACCAATATTCTAACTTCTTCATGACACCATTTACCTTATGCTGTAAAACATTTCTATCTCTTTCGATGATTAATAAGTTAGTATCATCCTCATACAAGACCAACTCTGCCTCATTCACATTTAAAGGAAGATCATTAATATATATTCAGTACAGAAGAGGTTCACATACGGAGCCCTATGGCACTCCGTATTGTAGTACCTTTTAAGAGGAAAAATATTTATTCTTCTATAGTTTATGTGGTAACTTTGATTTATTTTGACAAACTCTCTTCAAACTGTCAGGTAGGATTTAGACTTTGAGTTTATATTTCCTCTCACACCGTAAGAAATAAATTTTCCCAACAGTATATCATGGTTTAAAACATCATATGGCTTTGTTAGGTCAAAAAATATGCCAACTGCCAGTAGCCCACTATCCAGTGCTTCTTATTTTCTCTCAATGAATGACTGAATTGTTGTATTGGTAGATTCATTGCAAATGCGAAGCAAATAAGCAAGATGATGTAGTTGACAATGACAACAGTCATGATAATGACAATGCTGCTGCTGAGGATGATTACCATAGTGACAGAGGATGAGGAGGAAGAATTGTGTTATGTGGTACAATCTTCAGGTGAAATTAAACATCAGCACCAACTTGGAATAATACCAAGCTCATGATAACTTAATCCAACTGAACAGCAGCATGTGGATTACCTTGGGTGTCTCATGGATTGAGATGTAGATGAAAAATAGAATTACTGCGGTTCTTATAACTGCCAATTGTTCACCATGTATCAGGCCCATGGAGCTCTTGGAAAACTGTAGTCATTTTCTGCAGGGCTCTCTGATGTCCCATATCACACTGTTAAAAACCTCTGGAATCTACAAATTTACACTTCCAATCTTCTTGAAAAAGTACCAAACAGACAGCTCTGGACAAATACTATGTAATTAAGATATTACAAACTTATAAGCCACCTTGAGTTCCTATGTATTGTGACATTTCACTTATTAGTATTCATACAATATAACTATGAATGAAAAATGATGAACAAATCTGTGCTTGTACAAAAGTTATTATTTTTCAATAATTTGTCACAATCACTGATGAAGGTAAGACATAATGTTCTTTGATGATCACAATTGATCACTTAATGTAGAGTGCCTATTTTATGGAAAAGTATTCCAGTAATGTGGATGTAAGTTTAAGTCCAGAATTACAAAATAATGACATGCTTTTAGGTTTACTCATTTAAGATATTTTTCACTTAGTAAGTTGTATTTGTTACATATTTCCAAGAGTGTTGTTTGGAGATTTTACTTTACTTCCCTAAGAAGCTCATATTTAGGATTTCAGGCTTCTGCTGCGATGTGAGATCTGTGCTCTTTTGGAATTTTACACACTGTAGAATCCCAAAAGAGCAGATCTGAGTTCATATTTTCAGTATAACCAAAGCCTTGTTTTACACCCTAGTTGTATTCATGAAAGAGTGGGTGTAAATAAAAAAAAAGTGTAAATCAAAATGATATTCCTATAAAAAAAAATACTTAAATGTATGGAAATAAATCAGCCTATGAGTGTTAAACTGAAGTGAGAAAAAATAAATTAAGAAGTGGTGTAAATTGGCAAGAGGTATTAAAGCTGAAAGTCATAAAACACACAGGCATAAACAAGGCCTTGGTGTATTTCAAATTGTGTACATTATCAATGTAGGTTCAACCTCTGATGTGGAAATAAAGAAGACAACAAATCTGGAGACAAATCTTCATGGTCTGGCCAAGTTTGCAAACTACAGTGTTCGAGTGCTGGCCTTTACTTCAGCTGGTGAAGGAATCCGGTCCAGTCCAGTTCACTGTACCACTGAGGAAGATGGTGAGTCACATATAGTGATACTGAGTGTAAAAAGTTGTACTATTTTCACTATTACCTGATGCATATGTGTGTTCTGGTGATCTTTCTCTGGGCACTGTTGATTCAGTCTCAGTGACTTTTCCTACCTGAAATGGTTAGCACTGCAGCTAAATTTCTTCTTGCTACAACAACACAGAAAATTGATATTCAAGTTATTTGTGCATATTTTTGTTCCATTTGTATGTTTTTTCTCTTCCATATGTATGTATTTTCTGCTTACAGTTTCAGGCCCACCTGAACAAACTGTTCCATATATATATGTGGAAATAAAATGCCAACTAGATGCAACAGAGGTTTTTCTTGCAGATCTTATTGCTTGCTCAACATGTTTCCGGCAACACTATGCTCATTATCAGGAGCTCAGGAGTATTATACAGTAGTTGCTGCCTGTGGTATTTCATGCTGTAATTTTCAAGTTGCTGTTCTGGTGTGTTGTTGAGGGTTATGTGTCTGGCTTGCAGGATGTTGGCATTTTATTTCCACATATTAATGTCGATGCATGGTCAAAACCACATCAAATTTGTTCCATATATACTTTTCTTCTGCTTACAGTTCCAGGCGTCTCTGAACGGAATCTTCCATGTGCAGGTTTCTTCTGATTATCATTTTAGGCACATCTGAAGAAAGTGTTTTGTGTGCCTGTTTGTTGTGCATACAGTTTAGCATTCTTTTCAATATATATATATATTGTGTTTCCAGTTCCATGCCCCTTAGAGCCAGTTGCCCTGTATGTATTTACAATTCTGCATTAAAGGCCAAGGTAGTGCACAGTATGTTACAGAGGGTAAAGTTTAGTTCACTGTTCCTCCGACACATTTTGGCCACCCTGGGCCAATATCATGGAGAACTTGTATATATATCCCGATATGTTTTTGTGCTAGTTTACCTGGTTAGTCTCCAGTAATCATTTGAAGAAGCTGCATCTATCCTTTCTGTGCCCATAAGGGTATGCTACATCATAAATTTTGTTAAACATGAAGATGATCATCTGTACACACAGAGTACAATGTAGTAATATATATATTATGTTACCATGCTGAAATTTAATATCTTGTCACATGAATGTAAATTTTCAGGTTATATTTTCTTACTGGAATCTACCTATATTAATACATTTCTTAAAAACAGCAGTCACAGTATCTGCCTTAATTAAGCAGTCTGTATTAGTGTGAGATACAATTTTGAATTGTTCAACATCTATGTAGATAAGATATCCATTCTTGTAGGATATGATTTTACGAGTACATCCCTGGGTAATTGGTTTCTGACTTTTAAAGGTAATGTAGTGGTTTTAACTGGAAACAAGTTACCCAGTGGCATGGCATCGCTTCCCAGATGAATGGATACCTGAGTAACACTGCTTTGAGGACCTAAAAACTTGCATATGTAGACTTTATGTTTTTAAACCCTTTGTAATTACATACGGGGCCTGGGGTGGCATAGTGGTTAAGACGCTGTGCTACTATACAGAGGGTCCCGGGATCGATTCCCGGTGGTGTCAATGGGGATTTTTTACGTGGTACCGCCTACAGAACCACGTGCCCTGAGGTGGACTTAGCCTCTGAAAGTGAGTACCAGGGATTTCTCCTGGGGTAAAGGCGGCCGGTGCGTTTGGCTGACGACCTACCACCCTTGTAGTGCCGAAACGTCAAGAAAACCTGGAACCCCTTGG
>Ga0209628_10002875_pt1 | contig 11874 bp, 7 predicted proteins | sample TergutCu122P4_FD_187285 | JGI IMG/M metagenome (GOLD analysis project Ga0209628, IMG submission 187285) | Cubitermes ugandensis P4 segment gut microbial communities from Kakamega Forest, Kenya - Cu122 P4 (SPAdes) (version 2) | ecosystem: Host-associated > Arthropoda: Insects > Digestive system >...
GAACACGGCTTTATTCCGATAAAAGCGTATCAATATTTTCCCGATTTTAAACTCTATATGAGTGATGTGGGAATGCTCACAATGCTTTCGGGGTTTCCTGTGGCTATGATTTTAAATTCTATTGATGCAAACAATACTTTTATGGGTGCAATCGCCGAAAATTATGTGGCGCAGGCGTTTGTGGCAAAGGCAATTCCGCTGCACTATTGGAAAAGCGAGAACATTGCTGAGATTGACTTTGTTTTCCAAGACGATGTAAATGTTATTCCTGTTGAGGTAAAAAAGGGGTTGCGTACTCGAAGCGGAAGTATGGCATTATTTATGAAAAAATACAGTTCGCCTTACGCAATACGTATTTCACAAAAGAATTTTGGTTTTGAAAATAATATAAAGTCAGTACCTTTATATGCGGTTTTTTGTATTTGAAAAACAAAATAAAATATAAAAATATATAATTATTATTAAAATATTGTACTATGTAATACAAGGTACAATATTTTTGTTTACCTTTGCGGCGAAATTCAATAATTCAATAATTCAAATATTCAATCTTTAAATTTTTAAATCATTAAATCATTAAATTTTTACTTATGAAAAACAACACACTTTTTGTAATTATTCTGCTGTTTTGCACAGCAACGCTATCGGCGCAAAATGCGCCAAACATTACGCTGACCGTAAAGGACAGCACAACGTCAGAACCAATCGGCTATGCCACTGTGGAACTGTTGTCGCCGACAGACAGCACGCTGATTTCTGGCATCACAAACGACAACGGCTTTATCGCTATTCCTGCGCAGGCGAACACAGCGAAACTCCGCATCAGTTTTATCGGGTACAAGACCTTTGTTGCACCCATAACTGCCCTTGATATGGGTGTTATTACACTCGCCGAAGACGCTACAATGCTCGCCGGTGTCTCGGTTGAAGGCGCAACCCGCATTACGAAAATTGACCGTGATGTCTATTTAATCACAAAGGAGTTGAAGGCGGGGGCTGCCACTGCACGCGAACTGCTCGGCAAACTCAACGGCGTAACCTACAACTTTTACGACCAGTCGATTTCGGTAAATGGCAACAGCAATGTGCTGATTCTTGTTGATGGAATTGAAAAAGACCAGAATATGGCAAAAACGCTTTCGCCCGACCGCATTGAACGCGTGGAAGTGATTAAAGACCCCGTTGGAAAATACGCCGCAGACGGCTACAAAGCGGTTATTAATATTATTACCAAACAGGACTTTTCGGGTATTAATATTACCATAAATACAAACCCGATGTTCAATTTTTTTAACAAAGGCATTCCGTGTCCGTTTATTCAGGAAAATTCGAGTTTAAATATTCTTTACACATACAAAAAACTCAATATTTATGCATCGTATTGGAACTATTACAGTGATTTGTATATTCCGTTTGCTCAAGAAAATCGCTATGGTGATTTGACGGTTAAAAGTTCGGAAATGGACTACAATAACCCAAATTTGAACTCTTTTAATCACTACAACAGCGTTACGCTCGGCGGCGATTATTTGTTGAAAGAGGGAAATACCATTGCGCTCGAAGTGAATTATAGCACAAATTACGGCAAACAAGCCATTGTTTCTGACCTTACCACTTTTCAAAATAATGTTGAAACCGACAAAAGTTTTTCATATTTGCATTCGGGCAATACCGGCGATGCGCTGCAAGCCACTTTGACTTATAAGGGAAAATGGAGCGAAAAAAGCAGTTTTGATGCCGATTTTCGTTATCGCCACTCTGCGCCGACAAATTTTTCCACTTATGAACAGGGAGAAGCGTTTAGCGAATCAAAAAACAGGCAAACAGAAAATTTTTACAGAATTAATTTGAATTATACATATCAAATTTCCAAAAAAATTTCAATGGATTTTGGCTATGGCGTTATTTATACCGATTATTCACTGAATCAAAATAATACAACTTTAAAGCAGCAGCAGTTGCGCAATCGTCCTTCGGTATATTTCAGTTATGCACCTATTCAAAAACTGAGTTTTAAAGTTGGCGCAATGGTTGAGTTTTATAATCAGAAATTTACGGGTATTGAACCGAAGTCGCAAGTTGGCGTTTTGCCTTTTGCAAATGTGATGTACAGACATTCGGACAAATTCAGCATTACCGCCAAATACAACTCTTATCCGAGTTATACCGATATTAGTTCATTAAATACTTTTGCAACGCAGCAGGACTCTCTGACGTGGTCAATAGGAAACCCTGATTTAAAACCATCTAATTTTCAGCGAGTTAGTATAGATTTTAATTTTTTGAAATATTTTACCGTTTCGCCTTTCTTTGACTTTGATGCGAGCAATTTTCAACAATATTCTTATAAAAATGGTGAAAAATATTATCAAAGTCAAGTTAATTGTGATTTTAAATCGGTGGGGGCAAATGTAAGTTTTACGATTCCATTTTTAAAACAGACGCTTTTTTGGCAAAACGATTTGCAACTGCGTCAAACGTGGCTTTCATACAATGGCTTGAAAAACAACTTGTTTGCTTACACATTCAACTCATATCTATTTTACAGCATAAAAAAATGGGATGCAATGGTTGGCGCAGGCATTCAGAAAGGTATTAGCAAATGGCCTGCTTTGCAGGGTTATAATCAATCTAATAACGATATTTTTATGATTATGATTCAAAAAAATCTGTTTAAGAAAAAACTCAGTATCACGCTTATGTATATGCCGCCAATACCGGGAGGAAAATTTTTCAAATATGAGCAGGAACAAATGACGCAAATGCCTAATTATTACTCATTTAACAGCGCAGGTTTGCAATTATTGAAAAACTTGATGATGTTGCAAATCAACTTTAATTTCAATCAGGGCAAGCAGGTGAAAGTTACCAAATCGTCATTAGACAACGACAGCAACACCAAACAAAAAGGCGGCGGAATAGGGCTATGAATAGTGGTTAATGATTAGTGATTAGTGATTAATCATTAATCACTAATTTTTTCTTGCATCTTTTCGCCGCTCGCGCCGATTTGTAATCGGTGCGTTTCATTTTGTACAACTTAAAACTAAGGCACGGATTAAAAATCCGCTCCAGCGTGGCGATTAATTTTCAACTTTCATTAAAAAAAACCTCACCCTCCAAATCAAACTCATGAGCACCGGTGATTTTTACATTATAAAATTCACCGATTTTTAGCGGCTCTGTTAGACCCGTTAAGTTCTTGAAACTTAACAGGTTTTTTGTTTTAATTAGCACTTCTCCATCAACTTCGGGAGAATCGTATTCTGTACGACCGATAAAAAAGTCGTTTTCTTTGCGGTCAATAATGGTTTTGAGTGTTTTGCCGATTTTTTCGGCGTTGATTTCGGCAGAAATTTTTTGCTGAAGTTCCATAATCTCGCCAACGCGCCTGTTTTTCTCCTCAAGCGGAATAATATCTTTGTAATTTTTGTCTGCAAAAGTTCCCTCCTCATGCGAATAGGCAAACGCTCCGAGCCGTTCAAAACGCATCTCTTTTACAAAATTTTTCAATTCTTCAACATCGTCAAGCGTTTCGTGCGGGTGTCCGAGCAACAAAGTTGTGCGCAAATGAATATCCGGAACTTCCGAACGAATTTTTGCAATTAAATCGTATGTCTCTGATTTTGAGATATTTCGCCGCATTTTTTGCAACATTTTATCGCTGATATGCTGCAAAGCCATATCAAGATAGTTGCAAACATTAGGGTTATCGCGAATAACGTTTAGCAAATCAAGCGGAAAATTTTGCGGATAGCCATAATGCAAACGCACCCACTCAACGCCATTAATTTGCGCAATTTTTTTTACAAGTTCGGCAAGTTTATTTTTTTTGTAAATATCTAAACCATAATAAGTTAAGTCCTGCGCAATAAGTTGAAATTCTTTTGTGCCGTTTTTTGCAAGATGAGAAATTTCCTGCAAAATATCTTCCATTTTGCGTGAAATATGCTTGCCCGTCATCAACGGAATGGCGCAATACGAGCAGGTGCGGTCGCAACCTTCGGAAATTTTTATGTAAGAAAAATGTTGCGGCGTAACACGAGGTTGCGGCATTGCGAGTTGGGACGTTGCGTGCAACGCCCCAACAATTTTTCCCCAATCAAATTTTCCGTAAAATTTATCAACTTCGGGCAATTCCTGTTCCAACTCTTTTTTGTAACGTTCAGAAAGACAGCCCATTACAAAAATTTTGCCAATCTTGCGCTGTTTTTTTAACTCAATAATGTTTAAAATTGTGTTAATTGACTCCTCTTTTGCATCATTAATAAAACCGCAGGTATTTACCACAACAATTTCGCTGCTGATATTTTCCCTATCGTGATATGCGGTGTAGCCCGCCGCTGCAAACTGCCGAAGCAGTTTTTCGGAATCAACCAAATTTTTGGAACAGCCGAGCGTAATTATATCTACACTGTTTTTTTGCATTTTTTTAGTATCAAGTATCAAGTATTGAGTATTGAGTATCAAGTAGTGTTTTTTTTGGTTGTTGGTTGTTGTTTATTTGGTTAATATTTTTATAGTTATTAGTAGTTATGTGCCTTCGGCGTTATTAATTGTTATTTATTGTTTTTTGCAGTATTGCAACACATAACTATTTATAACTACAAATAACTATTTATAACGATTTTTTATCTTTGTTTTATTGTAAAATTTTTTGCAAAAATACAAAAAAAAAATAGAAAAAGAACAACGTATTAAATTTTGTTTTACCTTTGCAGGTTGTTTTTTCAATAAAAAAAATCATAAATATAAAAAATATGAAAAAATTTTATTTCATCAGTTTTGCCTGTCTATTTTTTACAAGCATAAATTTGTATGCAGTCCCTGCTATTCCAACTCCGATAGAAGTAACGCAGCCGGACGGCACCACATTGACTATTCGTCTGTATGGAGACGAAAATTTTCACTATAACACTACCGAAGATGGTTATTTGATAGCGAAAAATCAGCAAGACGCTTTTGTATATGCTACCGTTTCGCAGAAAGGTGAGTTACAGCCGACCGAGCGGATTGCACGTAACTTAAACGCAAGAAGTGCATCAGACGTAAGTTTTTTGCGGACACTTGATGTAAATAAAGATATTTCCCGCTTGCGAGTTACTGAAAATATTATGCAAACACAGGAAGAAGCAATGCAGCAAATGGCTCCACCACCGCCGCAAAGAGCAACTTCTTATATGGGAGAGCAACATTTATTGGTTATTCTTGTAAATTTTACCGACAAAAGTTTTGTCTATCCACAAAGTAACTTTGATAATATGACAAATCAAATAGGTTACAATTACAATGGCGGTACAGGTTGTGTTCGCGAATATTTTATGTCAAGTTCTTATGGAAAATTTAAGCCAACTTTTGACGTTGTTGGACCTTATACTGTATCCAATACAATGGCTTATTATGGGCAAGACAGCGGAGGCACAGGCAATGATATCCGACCTGCTTATATGGTAGTGGAAGCATGTAATCTTGCTCATAATGACGGGGTAAATTTTGCAAAATACGACTACAATAACGATGGATATGTCGATAATGTTTTTATCATATATGCAGGATTAAATCAAGCCGAAGGCGGACCTGCTAATACTATATGGCCTCATCGTTGGTCAATAATAGTAGGCAGCAATGTTCCGTCCGGTACAAATATCACTTTTGATGGCAAAAAATTGCGTGATTACGGTTGTACTTCTGAATTAAAAGGTTCTTCAGGTAATGTAATGGCAGGATTAGGTACATTTGTTCACGAATTTTCTCACGTAGTTGGTTTGCCTGATTATTACCATACAACTAATCAAAGCAAGCCAACACTTAGTTATTGGAGTACAATGGACTATGGCGGTTACGCTAATCAATCACGTACTCCGCCTCTTTTTTCTGCATACGACCGTTTTTATTTGGGCTGGCTGACACCGGAAGAATATATATCAGGATACAAAACTTTATATCCGCTTTCTCAGGACACAATCACTTCAACAAGTACAGCAGGACAAGCATACTTATTATCTCAAACCGCTTCCAATTTAAGTGGAGGTTTTAATAGCACTGATCCAAATCCAAGTCAGTTTTTTATTGTGGAATACCGTGAAAAAACTGGTTGGGATACTTACATAGGAAATGGAGTTGAATATAACAATTCTATTGCTACAAGCGGAATGGTTATTTGGCATATTGATTACAGCAAATCGGTGTGGAGTGGCAATACCGTAAATAATTACACAGGTTCAAGCCAAACACAATCAAGCCACATGCGGGTTTATATACAACCAACAGACGGTACATCTATTTCAACGCCCGGTAATGCCTTTACCAGCGGTTCTTTCACGCCAAAGTTATGGAACAACACAAATATTAACCGCCCAATAACTGATATTACTAAAAATTGTACAATAAATATGACATTTGGAGGTAGCCCAATTCCAACACCTCCAATAGTAATGACCTTACCTGCAACCTTTGTAACATCAACAACAGCAAAATTAAACTACAATATTGAGACCTGTACAGAACCAACTTCAGAATATGGTTTAAAATACAAAAAAACATCCGAAAGCAATTGGCAATCAAGCGCAACAGGCAGTTTAACGGGATTATCTCCAAATACCGAATATCAATTTTATGCCTATGCAGCAACCGCAACATACCCGAGTACAGTTGGTGAAATATTAACTTTCACAACAAAATGTAATACCATTTACACTAATATTGATATAACTATCAATGAAGGTGATTTTGTTGTTTTTAAAGGAGAAAAATTTTCTGTAATGGGAAGTTTTAATGATACGGTTGTAGCAGCAAATGGTTGCGACAGTATAATAATTTTAAACCTTATAGTAAATACAGATGTTTCGGTAATTTATGAAAATAATATTATTTCCATAAATAGAGCAAATCAAGAGGGTGCAACATACCAATGGCTTAACTGCGACAATGATTATGCTCCTATTGAGGGTGCAACCTCTGAAACATATACTCCTACTGAAAGCGGACATTATGCTGTAGAAATAATTTATGGAGATGATTATGTTTTTGTTTCCAAATGTATAGAAATAAATATTCAGAGCAGCATAAACGAAACAGAATTTGATAATGTAAGAATTTATCCAAATCCTGTGAAAAATACGTTGTTTATAACTAACAATGAAAACTTAACAATTAACAATGTAGAAATTTTAGATATTGCAGGCAAAAAAATACACACTCCTCATTCCTCATTCCCAATTCCTATTAATGTTTCCCATTTACAACAAGGTATTTATTTCATAAAAATTGAATTATCAAACTCTACTACTGTTTTTGAAAAATTTATTAAAAAATAATATGATAATCCGTATAATGTCCTATAATTTATTTTTTTAGACAAAAGATAAGATTAAAGAAGAAAGACAAAGATTTTAATATAATAAGACAAAATCTAATAATCTATAAATGGACACTCCTAAAAATACCAAATGTTATTGCGGCGCAAGCCACAATAGGTTGAAATTCAGGTTTTTGCTGGTATGTCATTGCGGGCTACGACCCGCAACCGTACTGACAAAATGAATTATTAGAAATCCTCAAATGTCTATTCCTATTTTCTTATGTCTAAAATCTATTTTCTGAAAATTTTATGGACACTTTTGTGGAACTGCATAAGCAGTTGAGAGAGGAATTGTATATAATAACAATAATCTCTATTATAGAGGGTTAAAATAGAGGTTAAAATTGAGTGATTGCACTATCTACCCCATCTAACAAAGCGGAATAACTCAAAATCTCATCTTCACCAGCACCCGAAAATCACTTTTTACATTACCATTTATTGTCTCCAAAGATGAGCCAATTTGAGTGCGTCCGTCTGTATAAATTGTTTGCGCCCACCGCAAATAGATTGTTAAATTTTTGATTATATCCATCTTAAAATTAATGCAATAGCGGTTGCCTTTGCCGTACATCATCGGCGTTGCCATTGAGTATGGTACATCGCGTTCGGAAAAATAAAAGCGGTTATTGTAATTTTCGGCATCAAAAAAAAGGTAGCGCAATGACACCGAAATATTTTTTACATTGGTGCTAAAAACCACGTCCTGCAAAAGCGCAAAACCCGTTGTCAGTTCGGCATTCGGCTCTTGTGCAAAGGTTGTTTCAAAAAGCGTGCGGAAAGAAAAACTGCCGATTTTATAGTTTGTGTTGTAGCGCAAAGATGCTTTTTTCAAATAACCTATTTGGCGTGTGGGCTGCAAAATATCATCAAAATTTTTCTCCGCATTAGAAAATTTTCCCCTCAAATACATCTCAAAATTTCGATTAACCAAAAAATCGGTTTGCAAAAAAGCATCAAAACCATTTGACGGCGCAACAACATCATATTTTAACCACGAAAACTTAAACATATCGCCGTAAGCACTTATTTTCCAGCGTTTTATCGGACTAATTTCCGCACCGATATAAACACCGCTTTCGTTATTTACGGAAGTTGATTTTGAAAATGCTTTTGAAAAAAACAGGTCATATTTTGGACTGAAATAGCGTTGCAAAACCACCAAATTCAGCGTTGAAACGGGGGCAATCATCACGCCGTTTAGTGTGGCGACAGCAAAATTTTGATTAATTGCCGTTTCGCCGAAAAAGGTAAATTTTTGCACTTTAAAATAGTAGTCAACCGATGCGCCGATTTGCGTTTTTCCGCTGAATGTGAACAGTTTATACGGCTCATTTGACGGAATTAACGGCACGTTCAACCATGATTGATAATAGGTTGCGCCAATTTTCAGTGATTTGTGGCGAAAATTCACATTTCCCGCAACTACCTGCTGCTCAACGGTATGACGCCTATTCCAATACATTTCTCTGTTAAAAATTCCTGTTGTGTAGAATGTTGAAAATGAGCCGCCTGTGGTATCTGCGTCCATTTTTCTGTACGAGTAAAACGCTGTAACAGAGAACTTTCCGAATTTTGCCGTTGCGCCTACACCGCGAAAAAAGTTAAATTCATCAGCAGAGGACTTTTTGACCAAACCGCTTGTTTGCGGCATCACACGCATCACCAAAGCAGATTTTCCCGCACTGAATGCGCCGTTCATTATCAAGCCCTGTCCAAAAGTCGCCCGAAAATCGCCAAGCACAATTCGTTCAAATTTCCACAATTTATCTATCTGAATATAACCGTTATACGAATCAAAACCTTTATTTTTTTCTCCCCAAAACTGTTCTCCCGCATCTTTTTCTGCCGAAAAACCCGCCTGAATTTTGTCGCCCGCCTTAAAACCATACCGCATAAGTTCGTAAAACGGACTGCCAAGATATTGATTTAGTTCATCTTTGCGATAGCCCCTTTTTTGCTCAACAGTGCCGTCAAAGCGCAAAATAATTTCGTGTTTGGTTTTTCTAAAAATCTTCTTTAAATCCCATTTGTTTTGTTGAATATCAATAACTTCTACATTTACAAAAGGCAATAAAAGTTCAATCACAAACCAGTCAAAACCTTCAACAAGTTGCAGTTCGTAAATTGTTTTCATTCCTCTATTCAAATACAAATACGCAAGCAGGTTTTCTACTTGAATATCAGACAAAAACTGTAATTTTTCGAGTTCATTTTTGTTTGTCTTGTTAAGATTTATTTTTTGATAATAAAATTGGGTAAGGTCATCATAAAGTAGTTCAAAATCGGGTGATTCTTCGTTTTCATCACTGATATAATCAAAAATTTTTTCAATAATTCTATCAATTGCCTGTTCAGAATCCTGTGCAAATAGTTGATTTACAGAGAATAAAATGATTATTAAAAGAAAAATTTTACGCATAAATAGTTTTTTTTTGCAAAATTAAAAAAAATATTAGTTTTTTTTATGGTTTTTATAGAATTTTTTTAACATACCTAAAGCATAAATTTTTTATTATGATATTTTTTTTAATTTTGCAAAAAAAAAAATGGAAAAAAATTATTATAAAAATGTTGCAATAATTTCAGGTGTGGAGCCGCATAGAACTATTTTACAGGAAAAATTGTTAAAATTATTTTTAAACAAAAACGAAAAATGCTTAATAATTGAGGGAAAACCGTCACAAAAAATTAATATTCATAATTTTAACAACGTTATAATAGTTTCACATCTTGAAGATGAAGAGTTAGTAAAAACTCTGAAAAATGCTGAACAAATATACTGCCGCAGCGGATATTCCACATTAATGGATTTGCACGCTTTGGGCATAAAATCGGCAATTCTTGTGCCAACACCTGGACAGACAGAACAGGAATATCTTGCGGAACATTTTGAAAAAAAGGGTTTTTTTGTAATAAAACAAGACGAAATAAATTAAAATTTAAAGTTAAAAATTAATAATTATTAAAAAAATGGTAAAACAAATAGCAATAGTAACGGGAGCAAACAGTGGTTTTGGCTTTTTTATTACCAAAAAATTGGTAAAAAATAATGTAAAGGTTGTGCTTGCGTGCCGAAACCCAGAAAAAGCGTTATCTGCAAAGGCAAAAATAGAACAAGAATTACCAAACGCAGAACTTGATTTTATTCCGTTAGATTTAAGTTCTCTCAAATCTGTGCGTAATTTTGCAGAAATTTTTAGCGAAAAATATGGAAAAATTAATATTTTGGTAAATAATGCAGGTATTTTGTTTGTGCCGTACAAGGTTACGGAAGATGGGTTTGAGCAGATTTTTCAGACAAATTATCTCGGACATTTTTTGCTTACAAATCTGCTTTTGCCATATTTTCCTGATGAAAAAACATCAAAAATTGTTACACAAAGCAGTGTAATGTACAGATTTGGTAAAATACATTTTGACAACATTAATTTAACAAAAAAATATTCAAAATGGAGGGCATATTCACAAAGCAAACTTGCTTTGACGCTTTTTGCGACCGAACTTCAACGCAGATTAGAGACAAATGGCAGCAATATTCAGTCAATTTTGGCTCATCCTGGAATTTCTATTGAAACCAATATGCTTAAAAACAAAATTATCAAATATTTAGCGGTAAAAGTTTGCTCATTTTTTTCACAGTCGGCAAATTTGGGCGCAAATTCTGCTGTTACCGCTGCACTTTCTGACGAAATAAAAGGCGGTGATTTTGTAGGTTTGGACGGCTTTATGCAAGGCAAAGGCAATCCTGTAAAAATTAAGATTTTACCAAAAGCAACTAGTAAAGAAACTGCTGAAAAACTATGGAGTATGTCCGAAAAACTTGTTGAAAACTAAAAAAATAACAATTAATAATGTCACCAAATGAAATCATACCGAAAAGAACTTTGGTTTGAAACCAAAACCCGCCGCGAACTGATAAATATAACATCAACAGTTAAAAATTGCTTAATAGAAAGCGGAATAACAGAGGGACTTTGCCTTGTAAATGCAATGCACATAACATCAAGCGTCTTTATCAATGATGATGAGGCGGGACTGCATAACGATTTTGAGCAGTGGCTCGAAAAATTAGCCCCCGAAAAACCATACAGTCAATACAGGCACAACGGCTACGAAGATAATGCGGATGCCCATCTAAAACGCACAATTATGGGGCGGGAAGTGGTTGTAGCAATAACCAACGGCAAACTTGATTTTGGTACTTGGGAACAAATTTTCTACGGCGAATTTGACGGAAAAAGAAGAAAAAGAGTGCTTGTAAAAATTATTGGGGAATAGAAAAAGGGTGAAAGGTGAAAGGTGAAAGGTGAAAGATGAAAGGCAAAAGGTAAAAATTTAACCTTTAACCCTTAACCTTTTACCAAAAAAATAAACAAAAAAATGCGACTATTCAAAAGTTTTAAATTTGCTTTTTGCGGACTTTTTTCTGCTTTAAAATCTGAAAAAAATCTCCAAATTCACGTAATTATTTCTATTTTGGTAATAATTGCAGGATTTTTTTTTAGAATATC
>Ga0209628_10002876_pt1 | contig 11872 bp, 9 predicted proteins | sample TergutCu122P4_FD_187285 | JGI IMG/M metagenome (GOLD analysis project Ga0209628, IMG submission 187285) | Cubitermes ugandensis P4 segment gut microbial communities from Kakamega Forest, Kenya - Cu122 P4 (SPAdes) (version 2) | ecosystem: Host-associated > Arthropoda: Insects > Digestive system >...
CCCAATATGGCATGGAGATCTGTTATATCAAATCAGTCAAGAAATTTTGAAATTACAAGTACAAATTTTATTTTCTCTCCCATATAAAGTAAGGCTTTCACTGCACAGACTGTCATGATACCCACTATTCCCAATTTGCACAAATGTGGATATTTCCTGTAAGGAATTTCACTCAAACTGCCTAAAATGCTTTGAAAGTATGGGTTGAAAACATCCTACAAACTTAAGTACAGCATGACCTTCACTGAGCTGGATTTTATGAAACTCAAGGGTGCCAACAATTCATTAGGTTATAAAGCTGTGTGGTTCAGCAAACAGGCAGCAACATTTAACCAGGATGTAACACTGTGCAGTTCAGCAGACAGGTAGAAACATTTCACTAGGTTGTCAAGTTGTGCAGTTCTACAAACAGGTAACAACATTTCACTAATATGTAACACTGTGCAGCTCAACAGTTACCACTATTTCACTATGATGTCATGCTGTACAGTTCAGCAAATAGGTACAAACATTACACTGGGATGTAACATTGTGCAGTTCATCCAACAGGTACACCCACTTCACTGGTATGTAGCAATGTGCAGGTCAGCAAACAGGTAGGAATGTTACACTAGGATATAATGCTGTGCAGTTCAGCAAACAGAAACATTACACTAGGACATAAGCTGTGCAGTTCTGCAAACAGGTACCAACATTACACTAGGATGTACCATTGTGCAGTTCAGAAAACAGGTACAAACACTTCACTGGTATGTAACATTGTGCAGTGCAGTAGACAGGTACCAACAAGTTACTAGGCTGTAGCACTGCAGTTCAGCAAAGGTAGAAACATTACATCAGTATGCAATATTGTGCAGTGCAGCGAACAGTACAAACACTTCACTGGGATGTAACGTGCAGGTCAGCAGACAGGTATCAACATTTCACTAGGCTGTAACACTCTGCAGTTCCATGAAGAAATTGGAAAATTACACTAGGATGTAATATTGTGCAGTGCAGCAAACAGGTACAAATATTTCACTGGGATGTAATGTTGTGCTGATAAGTAAATACCAGCATTTCACTAGGCTATTAATAGAATATACAGAATGTCCGAGGAGTTAAGGTCACTACTTTGGGATTTAATTCCAGAGCTGATTCTGAGTCAAAAACGCCATATACACAAGGGTCCAATTTGCAATGGTTCACAAGTTATGAGTTTTTAAAGTACAGTAAATAAATTAGAAAGGAAAGAGGAGCATTGTGCATTTATTGAGCTATATTGTTAAATGTACAGTTACAGATTCGCCGTTCAACACTCAAGCAAATTGTTCAAAGTGTCCTCCAGCTGCTTGGATGCATTTTCTGACTCGTGTGACCAGAGAACTTGTAACCTTACGAAGCACTGCAGCGTTGTTGATGCTTCTGGCAGCACTGAGAATTCGCTGGAGTAGTTCTTCTTTCGTATTCACCTTGTGTGCATACACCATAGCTTTCAAGTAACCCCACACATGGTAATTTAATGGGTTCAGACCTGGTGACCGTGGTGACCAATTCTGTGCACCGCCATGACCAATTCATTGATTTGGGAATTTATGATTCAGATACTGCCTTGCGACCTGACTGAAATGAGGCAGCACTCCATCATGCTGGTAATACATCAGTCGTCGTATTTGTAGAGGAACATTCTCTAAGAGTGCTGGCAGTTCATCTTGCAAAAAGTTGGCATAAAAATCACCTGTCAGACGTTGTGGGGAAATGTATGGACCAATCAGTTGGTCACCAATGACACCACACCACACGTTTACAGAAAAGCGATGTTGGTAGTTGCTTTCGACAGTTCCATGAGGATTATCATGATCCCATAAATGGGTGTTTCTTGTATTGTTGACTCCATCACAGGTAAAATGGACCTCGTCGGTGAACAAAATGTGGCGAATCATATGGGAGTTAGAATTAATTCAATGGCACAATTCCAACCAGCTACACATGTCCGCAGGTTCAAGATGCTGAATGCGCTGGATGTGTTACGGATACATTCCTTCTGTGTTTAAAGTTCATCAGACATGCAGAGTTGAGGTCAGTACTGCAGGGCTTAACAGAGCTAATTCTGAGTCAGAAATATCATACTGTATACGTACACATGGGTCCATTTTGCAACGGTTGCTGAGATTGGAGCAGTTAAAGTGTAGCGGATGCGCATGGGGTGGGCGTACTCATGTTATAAGGCCAGTAGTGCTTCAGATAGCAAACTGAGCAGTCATTTTGTGCTTTGATAACCGTGCAGTGAGCAGAAACTGTAAACATGACATTTTCCTGTGAAGAATACACCGATATGCATTTTGTGTACGGGTTTTGCAATGGTAACACCACTGCTGCTATCGAAATAATATCGGCTATGATATCCTCGATGACGAATCCCTGACAGACATGTGTTCACTTGCATTCACCAACATCTGCGAGAAAGAGGTTCCTTTCCAAGTGTAAACCGCCGTGTTGAACATCAAGTACAGCGAAATGTGGAGGGAGATGAAAACATTCCTGACATGGTCCAGCAAAGTCCACACACTACTACAAGAATAATTTCTGCCTGCTTCTGTGTTCCGCGCATGAGAGTCTGGCAAAGGCTACACACAGAAGGAATGTATCCATACAACATCCAGCGCATTCAGCATCTTGAACCTGCAGACATGTGTAGCCGGTTGGAATTGTGCCGTTGGATTAATTCTAACTCCCATATGATTCATAACATTTTGTTCACCGACAAGGCCCATTTTACCAGCAACGGAGTCAACATTACAAGAAACACCCATTTATGGGATCATGATAATCCTCATGGAACTGTCAAAAGCAACTACCAACATTGCTTTTCTGTAAACGTGTGGTGTGGTGTCATTGGTGACCAACTGATTGGTCCGTACATTTTCCCGCAACGTCTGACAGGTAATATTTAAGCCAAATTTTGCAAGATGAACTGCCAGCACTCTTAGAGAATGTTCCTTTACAAACATGACAACTGATGTATTACCAACATGATGGAGTGCCGCCTCATGTCAGTCAGGGAGTAAGGCAGTATCTGAATCATAAATTCCCAAATCGATGGATTGGTCATGGCGGTGCACAGAAATGTTCACCACGGTCACCGGGTCTGAACCCATTAAATTACCATGTGTGGGGTTATTTGAAAGCTATGGTGTATGCACACGAGAGAAGAACTACTCCAGCAAATTCTCAGCACTGCAAGAAGCATCAACAACACTGCAGTGCTTCATAAGTTTACAAGTTCTCTGGTCACACGAGTCAGAAAATGCATCCAAGCAGACGGAGGACACTTCGAACAATTTGCTTGAGTGTTGAATGGCAAATCTGTAACTGTACATTTAACAGTATAGCTCAATAAATGCACAATGCTTCTCTTTCCTTTGTAATTTATTTACTCTACTTTAAAAACTCATAACTCGTGAACCGTTGCGAATTGGACCCAAGTGCATATGACATTTTTTACTCAGAATCAGCTTTGGAATTAAATCCCAAAGTACTGACCTTAACTCCTGGGACATCCTGTATATAATTGTACCGTATAACACCTTTATTATGTAAATACAATTACAAGATAATTAAAAAACCATAACAGCGACATGTTTCTGCTTTTTTCATAAAGCCACCTTCAGGCTGTGACCCATAAAGTTATTCATACACAACTGACGTCCCAGAAAATACGAGATCTTGTTTACATGGTTATTATAATCTATTAGGATGTAAATTACAAATGTGAGTTCAAGTATGAAATAACATAGGTAAGAAAGATATGAATGATATAGGTAAATAAAATTTGATTTGTAGGGAGTATATGTGTAGAGCAATCCTGGGGAAGTATTTGGTATTTTTATTATTGCATAGATTGGGATTAGATTTTTTCAAAGACATTTTTGATTAAAATAAATGTTGGCTTTGCAATTGTACATTCTGGCTGCTCTATACATACACTCCCTACACATCAAATTCTATTTACCTATATTTTTTATCTTTATTACCTATGTTATTTTATACTTGAATTCACATTTTATATTTTACATCCTAATATATTACAGCAACCATGTAAACGAGATCTCGTATTTTCTGAGACGTTGTTAATTGTACAGAAATACCTTTGTGGGTCACAGCCTGAAGATGGATTTATGAAATAAGCCCAAAAATGTCATTATGATTTTTTAATTACCTTTTAATTGTATTTACATAACAAAGTTTGTGTTAGACTAAAATTATATATATTCTATTATTTACTGATAACACAACAGGAATGCGTCTCCTGAAAATTTCACTAGGCTGTAACTGTGCTGTTCAGCAAAGAGGTACACAAATTTCACTGGGACGAAATGCTCCACATTTCACCTGACAGGTATTAACACTTCACTGGGATGTAATGCTCAGCATTTTATCAGACAGGTCTAACATTTCACTAAAATGAAATGCTATGTGCAGCCCCTATTAGGGCCAGCAGCTCCTATAGTTTTCACATAGCCCTTACACTGGTCCTCGTTTTAACTTCCCTATATTATGTACCATTTTTCTCTGCTTGGCTTACTACACTATTCCAAAGGTGGAGGACACACATTCCTTTGAATCAGTGTTACCTACTAACCAATTAACATGATGTAACATCCCAGAATACTGTAAAATTGGTATTACCTCTTTTGCTTTTCAGACTTCTATGCCAGGTTTATTCACAATGCAAATAAATGGTATCCAATTCCTGTATCTCATAACCAAATTACACAAGTCTTGGTGTTGCGATATCCCTCCTCCATTTGGCATTTATACATTTATTGCCAACAACAACACAGACATTCTCTCACATCAAATACACAACAACAAAAAAAATTATTATGTGTATGTACAGTGGAACACATAATACCAGTACAACAAACCATCCACACATAAAAATTTATTACAGTAATGAAAAAAGCTGCATGTTTCAGCGACAAGAGACAGCTATCATCAAGTTTCCATTTCAGAACTGTAAAAAATAAATTCACATAGCTGCAGCAATACATAAAACAGTAAAAAAACTCACAATCAAGATTTCGCCCTCACGTAAAATATATGTAGATGTCACATTTTGGAAGCATTTTACAACATTAAGCATTGTAAAAAAACAAATTTAATTAGGACAAGTGTAAAAATCTTAAAATTGCAAATAATCTACAGTAAAAGTTCCAGACTGTTGACTGGTAGGCCAAATGTGGGTGGTTAAAAAATGTGAAAGTGGTAAGCCAGTTGTCTGTTAGATATTCAGTAATGTTAGTGATACACTGATTTGACACTCTATACAGCTGCTGATAAACAGTATAATGTGATATTCACAACATACAGGGTGAATCAATTTTGGTCACACATATATCAACAGAATTACTTCACTGTGGACTACTGACTGCAAGTCTAATAATGGTTGTCACCTGCAGCCTAAAACACGTAGCTTTTTGGATGACTATCATAGAGTGTTGTGTATGGATGGTTTGTCTTTTTGTTACATATTTTATTAACACAATGTAGATGATACACATTAAAATTGCAGTGGAAGCTTTGCACATTTGTCCCCATTTTCCTCAACTATCTGGAAAACCACAGACAAAGTCATGTAGGTTGTCATGTAAAATGTGCATTTTGTTGTTACAAGAATCAGAATGCATAAAAAAAATTCTAGTTGAACTCAATTTAAAATTGAATGAAAATCCACCTTAGCAGTTCTTGCATTGATACACGCAAATTGACAGACATGGCAAGGCAAATAGGCACATTTTTGCAGTTTCTCACCGTAAAAGCCACAAACACTGATACAATGATGGAGTGCACCTAGTGAATCTGAGGAATTTATTAGCAGAAACTTGAAACAGTTTGGTTCTAAGATAACTGCGGTTTATCTTGCAAAAACCAGATTTTATGAAAATGGATTGTATTTGTGAATAAATAATGTGTGCTTGAGGGTTCAGTTTTTATGTTCACATAAAAACTGACAAAAACATATAAGCATGTTCTGTAATTGACGCTAAACACGACAGTTCACAAACAAATCAATGTAAAAAATATTTTTATGGAATAAAAGTACCTGTAGATTACTATTTTGGATAAATTACTTTTCTACATTCATATTTACAACTGACGTCTTTCTGACCATCTTTAGTAGAAAATAAAGGACATGCAACTGCAATGGTTATTCATAACTGTAAATGCATAGGTAATAATTCAATTACAAACTTGACAGATACAGTGGTAATGACATTTCTTCCACACAGGATGTAATTCTATACTGCCATAATGTAGCACCATGGAATTTGTTATCAAAATTTGTGAATGCTGCTCCCATCGCAACTGCCCAGTCCACATCTTGCTATGTCACTCAAAACTGCTTTTTGTATCTTCCTAGCATCTTCCACAACATGTTTTCAGGTATGATACAACAAAATTCACATAGTTAAAAATTCTGTACATGACCGTACTTTTCATATCCCTCTTGATGCATGTGCAGGCACCAACATTAATTATAAATTTCATGTTAGGTAGTTTGATACACTTGTAACAAAATTTCAACATGGGGAATTGTTGCTGGCACATAATACATAAACAAAAAGTAATCACTACATACGAAAGAAGTAACTATTGTCAATTTTAAAAGTGAAGACTAAAATCAAATAGCTGTCACATACCATCACAGACAATTTTAACCCTTTCACTGGTACAATATAACAAATCGGCTTGCTGGTATTATTCTCTTCACTTCAGTTACACACAAAATGACAGAAAAAAGAAAGAAAACAGAAGAGAAACAAAATGGGCAGGTAACACTACCTATAGATACTCCTCTTGGTTATATGCCAAGGCATTAAAATAGAAGCTATCTGGTTACACAACAAATGCAAGCATTAAAAATGCTACTTGGTTATGACAAATACAGTCATTAAAATAAATTCCATTTGTTTATATGATATTCTAGCATTAAAGTAAACACTATTTAGTTATATGACATATGCAGGCATTAAAAATAAATGCTACTTGGTTATACGTCAAATAAAAGCATTAAAATTAATGCTATTTGGTTAAATGATACAGAACGGCATTTAAATAAATGTTATTTGCTTATAAGACAGATACAAGCATTAAAATAAATGACACTTGGTAAAGCTATTCCATTACAGGCCTAGACAGGCCCTTAGTGCACCAGGAGGTGGAAGGTGGTATGGTTGTCAGCCCTCTGACCTGGCTGCCTGTATACCCCAGGAGATATTCCTGTTACTCATTTATGTTAGAAAGTGAGTCAACCCCAGGGCTATAATGTGTCCGGAAGGATTAAGTAAATGAAATATCCCAATGACCCCATCCGGAATTAAACCCATGACCTTCTGGCTAGTAGAACATTTCCTCAACCAACTGCACCACTGTGTCCTTCAAATGCTACTAGGTTGTATGAATAATACAGGCATAAAAATTAATTATATTTGGTTAAATAATAGTGGAAGGGATTAAAATAAATGCTACTTGGTTATGACAGATGAAAGCCTTCAAATAAATGCTACTTGGTTAAATGACAGAGGTGGCATTAAAATAAATGCTACTTGATTATTTAACAAATGTTACTTGGTTATGTGAAAGCTGACAGCATTGAAATAAATGTGAACTTACTTGGTTATATGACAGATGAAGACATTAAATAAATGCTACTTGACTGTGTAACAAATGCAAGCATTAAAATAAGTGTTACACTGGTTATATGACAAATGAAGGCATTGAAATAAATGTTAATTGGTTATATGACAGATGAAGACATTGAAATAAATGCTACTTGATTATATGACAGATGAACACCTTAAAATAAATGTTATTTGGTTAAATGACAGAGGTAGCATTAAAATAAATGCTACTTGATTATATGACAAATGCAAGCATTAAAATGAGTGTTACTTGGTTATAAGACAAGTGAAGGCATTGAAAGATATGTTACTTTATTATATGATAGATGCAAGTATTAAGATATGTGCTATTTAGTTGCATGATAGATGCAAGCACTAAATTAATGTTGGTTGGGCTAAGGAAGTCTGGTCATTGTTTACAGACAAAGAATGTACTCAAATTGACACAGAAAGGACTATGAAGCAATGAACAATTATTTGGTTTGTATTTTATGCAGCCATCACACAATATTCACTCTGTATTAATAAATGTCACATCACACAACCAGACATAAGAGATAAAGACAATGTAACCTACCATGATCAGTGAATACAGGATAAATTACCACAACAATAACTGGTGCCCTTCCATACACAACACAACTTGATACAAGGCACCTTTCAGACTATCTTCCATAAATATATCTGTCTAACATGCCTTCTGTAGTATCAAAATTTTATTAATCATCCAAATAGAATCTAATGTTCCTTCTTGGTGTATCGTAGTGGATATGTTAACTGGAAAGAGTACAGTTTGTTTAGTTCTAGCTGACACTAAATGAGTTACACTACTCCCCTTAATGAAAACAACATCTGACTGCCCTGTGATCATTTACACACATTGATGGCTGTGGAACAACTGCCTATTTGGGATGGTATTATACGTCACCAGATCAAAGCTGAAATAGTTTATATTATTTATTGTACAGAACTCACATATGTAAGCAAACTTTCAAATTACACATCAATTTTATACTAGTACCAAGCAGACAAAATCAAATGGTATGCAGATGTAGTAAAGTACACATATCAACTTTATATTTTACTGAGACAGATCAGAAGGTAATGACTAATTATTAAAAGCTGGGGATTAGGAAGGCAGAAGCTACAGTCTGTATGAAGATACCTGTGTTATTCACCTAAAGAATCATGAAAAATAAGCTGACACATGGTATTTCAATGGAAAAATTTACAGCATTAACTAGGGCTACCATATGTCCTCCTTTCCCCAGATTTGTCCTCTTTTTTGATCCAAAAATGTCCATCCAGGCAGATTTTTTAAATCTGTAGAAAATCCCATTTTTTGGGTATGTAATATTTCTAAAAGCTTTTGCGTATTTTAGTGGTATAAAAATGTGAAATACATTCTCGCTTTTCAGAGAAATATGTAATATAAAATTTTACTATCACTGTCCAAGTTAAAAAAAAGGGCATACAAGTTCTGCAAGTTCAGCAGTTGATCAGCGGAATGTGTTGGAAATGTTCCGCATGGATATTTTCATACCTTGAACTGGGGATGGGAGAGAAAGCTGAAAAAACATCTCACTCAAAATTTCATACACAAGAAATTTAATAAACTATTAGTAGAGAAACGCAGGAAGGGACTTCCATTTACTGAAAGTGTGACTATTTATATGTAATTTTTTTTACTCTCATTTTTCGCTGATGTCTTTTTTCATACGGTCGATGTATGAGATATGTCCTCTTTTATTGTGATGGATACATAACCCTAGAGTTAACACAACACCGAGGACATAACAGAATCATGTAACTGACCACAACCAAATTCCATCTACAACAACAGTCTGATTCCCTCCCCCTCCCCCACCTCCACACACACATGCACGCACGCATACACGCGAGTTCAATGTATGCAAGCAAGATGAGGACCACAAGAGACAACTGTGAATCCTGAACACAGATTGTCTGGGGAAATCAAAGGCACTGGCTGTGAGTGTCCTGTTGCCGACATTTCAAACACTGATTGTGTTCTTCAGAATGAATGGGACATGACATTTTGTATTGCTGTCAAGAGTATATTCTGTTACACAATGTGCTACTTTAAAAGCTGTGATTTAATATCAGCATTCTTAAAATGACAGACAAATCTGAGTTTCCTAACATGGTTGTCAGATTTTCAAATGCTATTTTGTTGTAATGCTCATCCATCAATCAACTGGCCTGATGAAATAATCAGAAAGGAAGAAACACAACTGGAGTAATACAATTCTTCATTTATACCCCAGCTCCTGATTCGATCGGTGGACAACTGGACATGCCAAATCTTTTTTCAGTTAGTTTGAAGATGGGATTTAACCAATGGAAAAGGAACCCCTTACACATTATTACCAACTATAACAGTGCTCTGTAGCATGGGATATCACAGCCAAAGTTTGGAGGCTTCCCTCAGAACAAGCAGTTGAATTACATAAGCCTGACAACTCCACATGGGCAGGTAGGTTGATCTGAGCATCACTTGCTGGAAGATTATTTCCTTGCACTACCTTTAGAATGGAAATCAAAGATAACTTCTGCATCCATCCCACACATCATATCTTGGTACCATCAGCCCAAAATAGCAAGATATTCTTCTACTTTCATGTGGCTTGCTGATTTATTAGCAGGTGGATTAAAAGATCTTGAGACACAAAATGGGTCTAATCATGTGCAAACACATCCTCACAGAGTTAACTTTTATATACATATGCAAGCCATTGTACAAGAAAATACTATAAATTGGAAGAATGTTGACCCCATGACTGTAAATAAATAAAATGAACACAGGGCTAAGAAAAGGTGGTCAACAAATTGGAGTTTTAGGGTAGATGTTATATTTTTCATTGTCCCCATAAGTCAGCATAACATACACAATGGTGTGAAAAGTGTACACTTTTTCTAACCTATTATGTTAGCAAGAAAGAGGAGAGAATGTAATTGTAAAGTGTACTGTTAAGAATGAGGATTACCTAGGACGATAACACTGATACACAAACAGGAAGACATTTACATTAGTAGCAAATATTTGAATACTAGCCAACAGTGACACTTAGTCAATACCAGGAAGACAAGCAGATCCTAGAATGCCCAGAACCAGGGTAAGCCTAAGACATTACTGAGCCCACTGCAAAAATAAATTTAGGGGTCCCACCTATGCATAGCCTTCTACTGACAATATGAATGCAGCATACACTTAAAATGTGCTGAACACAAAATCTTTGATGCAACCAGTCTTTTCTGGGCCCTGCTGAATGGTTGGGTCCATGCCAGTGCATAGCATGTGAAAGCCATAAAACAGCAGCATCCAGAGGCATACTCAAGATTAAGAGGAAGATACAGGTTCACAGAGAAGTGCCCCCCCCACCCAAAGAGAGGGGGGGGGGGAAGAAGGAAAGGAGAAAAAGAAAAGAAAGTAATTATGATATTGATAAATATTGATAAGCAGAAAGAGGAGAAGTTGGGGTAAAGGAGAAAAAGAAAATGAAACAAATAAATACAGAGACAGAATAATAAAAGAAAAGTGGTATACAGTAGATGCGGAAATGGGACTGGTGAAAGGGAAGATAAGAGACAAAGAGAGAGCGAGGAAGACAGCTTAGGGACACTGAAAGTTCATCAGTCTTCACAAAATCCCACAAATAGACCCTATCCTTAACAAGACAAATCCAGTCAACACCTTTACATATTCCTCTAAAATCTACTCACATTAAAAATATGATACATTACCTTCCCACCTGCATCTTCATTCTGCAAAATGTCTCCTGCCTTGGAGGATTTGCAACCAAATTTTGTATGCATAACATAATAAATGTATTTGTTTAACTAGCACCTGACACTTTTGTGAGCATAATATAACAAATATAATATGTTGACTAGTACCTAACAATTTTGTGTGCATGATATAACAAATATAATTGGTTGACTAGTACCTGACAATTTTGCATGGTTAATATAATAAACATGTGTGGTTCACTTCAAACTTCATGGTTACACTGTGCATCAACAATGTTGAACCCTTTTATTACCAACTGATGCACATAATGTTAAAAAACACAGAGTTATTAAAACATTCTAAAATTACGCTCCAACATGTTTCGGTTTACATAGAAACCATCTTCAGGGAGCTAAGGTCAGTGCTTGGCTAAAAATTACACATTTGGTTAACAGTATCT
>Ga0209628_10002878_pt1 | contig 11868 bp, 6 predicted proteins | sample TergutCu122P4_FD_187285 | JGI IMG/M metagenome (GOLD analysis project Ga0209628, IMG submission 187285) | Cubitermes ugandensis P4 segment gut microbial communities from Kakamega Forest, Kenya - Cu122 P4 (SPAdes) (version 2) | ecosystem: Host-associated > Arthropoda: Insects > Digestive system >...
CACCCCAAGCGTGCGACCGGCAGGCCCTCTAAATATCAATCTTGATGAAACGCCGGTATTAACCATAGATATAGGTGAAATCAATCTCCCTTTCATGGTACTATATTCAGATTATACTCTCGGTAGCGAAAGCCCCCGATATGATTTTTTCAGCGGCGCAGCATCAGATATAGAATATAGACCGGGTGACGCAAGCGTTTTGGGGGTACATACGGCGAATTTATATGAACGGCACGGCTGGACAGGGACAAAGAATATTCGCATACGCATTTATATATTTGCAGACAAAACAAACCCCGTAGAAGTGGCTAAAACTAACACGTTCAATAAAATTTCATTTGAAGCGGCTCCGTCGATTCCAAAACCGACAGAAGCGCCAAAACCAACAGACCCGCCACCTCCAACTTCTCCGCCAATTCCACCCCCTTTGGTGTCTCCGACAGTTTTGAAAGTAGAAGAAACGGTTGCGGTTGATAAAACAACTTCGTCCAATGATAACGTAACGCAACAACAGAATAAAAATACTACGACGGAGTCTCGTGTCTATAAAGGGAATAAATCACTTGAGTTCAAAGTTGCTGGCACTTGTCTCGCCTACCATACGGTTACATTGGAAGTTGGAAAAACCTACACTTTCTCCGCTTGGGTCATGCATCCCGAAAAAGGAGCTAAAGTATCAATGGATTCTATACGCTGGATAGGTGCTTGGGGTGGCTCGGACAGCCATGATGCGCTGTTTACATACGCCGAACATAACAGTGAAGGCGGTCACACTTACGGGGATAATGCGTTGATAACCAACGGCAAATGGCAGAAAGTATGGTACTCTTTTACAATTCCCGCAAAATCAGGCGACCCGATGGTTGGAGACCATGTCTCACCGGGTACCAGTCCCTACTATTCCCTCTCTATCGACATACGCGGAAAAGGCATGATTTATATCGACGAAGTCTGGCTTGTCGATAATAAAAATCCGAATGTCAACTTAATCGAGGACGGCGGTTTTGAAAACGCTGTCGTCGGACCGAACGAGAAATATTTCGGAGGAGCCGACTGGCGCGGAGCCAATTTAGTAAAAGTCGGCAGTAAATACTGGTGGCCTCAATACGGTTATGAGGTTGACGGCAGCGGCGCGATTAGTCCATTTGCGATCGTTTCGATTGATGTGGAGGACACTCCCAAAGAACCGGAGAAAAAGCCGGAACTCACGGGTAAATACGACGCTTGGGCGGCTGAAACCCTTAAAAAAGCAAACGAGCTTGGAATTATCCCGGACGATTTAAATGGAACGGATTTTACAAAAGCAATAACGCGCGAACAATTTGCGGCAGTATCGGTAAAACTGTATGAATACTTCTCAGGGGAAAAGGCAGTACCAGTGGCTAACAATCCATTTAAAGACACGAAAAACGAAGAAGTGCTGAAAGCATATAACTTAGGAATAACCGCCGGTGTATCGGCTACATCTTTCAACCCCAATGGTCTGCTGACCAGACAGGAAGCGGCGACAATGCTGATGCGCGTAATCAAAAAAGTAGCGTTCAAAGGATGGACTCTTGCCGATGACAGTAAATTCAAAGTTAAGTATAATAAACCCAAAGCCTTCGATGATGATAAAGATATAGCCGATTGGGCAAAAGACAACGTTTATTTTATGGCGGCGAATGAAATAATCTACGGAAAAGGCAATAATAAATTCGCCCCCAAAGACAACAATACGTGTCAGGAAGCATTGGTAATAACTGGAAGAATAATAGATAATCTCGATATTAAGAAAATAGAACTGGTAGGAGACGAGACGATTACTAAACCGACGGTAATCGATCCGAACAAATTTAATTTCCTTGAATACGGTGTGGTAAATGTAAAAATTAACGGAAATGCGTTTACAATGACTTCAAACGGTAAAGAAGACACTCCGAGTATGCGCGTGAACGTAAAAGTAGATTTTGACAAAGTATCGAGTTTAACCATAGATACAGCCGCAATAAACGCTCCTGTTCAGATACTGTACGAAGATTTTGGCAATGAACCCGGCGTTCGTTATGATTTTTTTACCGGTTTAACAGATGCATCGACATATGAACCCGGCAACAAAAATATACTGGGCGAAAAATCGGCGAATTTGGCTGAACGGCACGGCTGGAAAGGTGTAAGAGAGATTCGCATACGTATTTATATTATGACAGACCATAAAAATCTAAATAAGGCAAACACTTTCAACAGCATTTCGTTTACTAATCTTAAAGAGAATGCGATAATTAAATAAGAAATAAATGTTAGCTGTTCCATAAAATAAAAGAATAACAAACTGTGGGCGTATGTGGAAATTTATCCGCATACGCCCCCGTTTACATTCTTTATTCTTTTATTTTCTAAAGCATATTTATAATTGTTTTTATGTACGGTTGATTATGAACCACAAAATCATCTATTATTTTGCAAACTTCTGAAAGTAAAACTTCTTTTTCTATGAGACACGCGAGGTCTTTCCCGCAACGGGACAACATACGCTCCATAACTTCGGTTTCTCCGTCCATATTATATCCCCATATACCGCATATACTGAGTTCTTTTCTCATAAAACGCTCAAAATGTGTTATCGGGATTACCGTGTCGCGCGTATTTCGCCCTATAATGCAGATTTTTCCGCCCGGATTCGCAAGTTCGATACACTTTTTAAACGATTCCGAGCTTCCCGCCGCATCTATTACCACATCAACTTTTTCATTCTCCCCTGCATTATTTTGTGAGGGATCGATAATATGCGAAAAGCCAAGCAGTCCGGCTTTTATTCTCGCACTTTCTTTTATATCGACAACAACAACCCGCGACGCGCCGAATTCGCGGAGCCATAAAGCTATCAACAATCCAATCGTCCCCGCGCCGATAACAGCCGCGGACATACCGAATTTTAATCCCGATATTCTTGCGGCGTGCAGCGCGACGGCAAGCGGCTCAACAAAAGTGCCTTCTTTCATTCCGACATCTTCCGGGAGCTCTATCAGGTTTTTGTCAGGTACAAGGCAGTATTCCGCCATTCCCCCATCGTTTCTCGAACCGAGAAATTCGTATTTTACACAATGAAATGGACCGAGTTTCCTGCATCCTTCACAAATACCGCACGGCATTATAGGCAGAATGGCAACCCGTGTTCCTTTTTTCCAAAATTCCGAATCTTCTACAACTCCCGTAAATTCATGTCCTAATATGCTTGGATAAAAATACGAACCCGCGTTTCCGAACCTTGGCAGGTCTGAACCGCATATACCGCAATAATGCACTCGGACAATAGAATATCCGGGTTTGATTTGCGGTTTTTTCCAATCTGTTTCTAAACTATATTTGTTTGGCGCGTGTAATACCAATGCTTTCATAAATTTTTGTTTCCTCTCCTGTTTTTTTGTTATATATATCAATTATAATCTTTGATTTTTTCAGTATAGTATGTAAAATCAGCAAGGCTGATGTCCGGCGGAACCCAGTGGTCGAGAGTAACGAAATACCCTCCGCGCCGACGCATAGCCGGTAACACGCGGGCAAGTTCAGCATCTATAAAGTTCCGACCTTTCGCGATTTTTAGTTTATCTATCCCGCCGAAGATACACAATTCGGGAAATTCTTCACCTATCTTCACCACATCCATACCTGCGTTCACTTCAAACGGCAGAACCCCTGTAACACCCGATTCAAGCCACAACGGGATAAGTTTGCTCACATCTCCGTCGCTGTCCACGATTATATCATGTACCCCCATATCGTTCAAATATAATATCAGCTTTTTATATGCGGGCATCATAAATTCCCTGAATATACCTGGAGAAACAAGCGGACCGTTTTTGAAACTCATATCTTCCCATATAAACGCAAAATCCGGTTTTGTGTCAATTATCGCTTTTTCATAGAGTTTTATATAAAAATCAACGCGGTCGTTTATGATTTCTTTCATAAGCGGCGGGTCGTCGTAAAACATATACAGCATATTTTCGACTCCCATGAGTTCACGCGGATAAGCGAAAAAACCGTCCATATGCGTGCATACGGGATTAAATTGCTGTTTTTTTACAAAAACCGCGAAATCATCCCAGTTATCAGGATACCGTTCCCGTATATTGCCGGTAAGCTCATCCTTGCGCGCATAATAACTATTCCGGTCTTTTATATCATAATCAAGATAACCGGGTATGGAGATACTGGTTTTGCTGCGTTTTATAGTAACACCCAAATCCGATTTATAAATACAATATTCAGCAGTATCTTCGATTAATTTAGGAGCAAATGAAGGATATATGTAATTGTTCGGGCGCACATATTCAAATTTGCATATATCAAATTTTCTGAACAAATCTTCATTTTGCGTTGGCGATAACCATTGCGTTTTTTCGATGTTTTCGGGAAGACCTTCTTCTCTCCAGCGTTGATATGTCTCGTCCCAAAAACCATGTTCCGCATGGCAAATTCGGTCTGTTTTTTCAAACCGGAGCGTCGCTTTAACCAATTCCCTGTTTGTCATGTTATTTATACCCCGCTATTTTAGTTTTTGAATTTTTATCTGATGCCTAATGACACTTGATAAAGATTTTTGTATTTTTCAAAATATTCGTCATAGACTTTTTTCTTATCCATACATGGCTCATAAGTCTTTATTTCTTTTACCCATATATCCGCAAGCTCGGACAGATTCTTTTCATTTGAAGAACCGCAAGCGGCTATCATCGCCGCGCCGTAGCATCCGGCTTCGCTTACTGCCATAGATGTAATGGGTATCCCCGTGACATCAGATTTTATTTGCAGCCATAACGGTGATTTCGCGCCGCCGCCTATACATCTTATATGCCCGGCTTTTACGCCGCATTTTTCCATGAGTGAAACATTTTGCCGCATTTCATACGCAGTGCTTTCAAGTATGGCTCTGAATATATCCTCTTTTTGCGTACCGAGCGTCAGCCCCGTTATGACCCCCGTCGAATTAAAATCCAGATATGGCGTTCCCGAACCGGCGAAATGGGGAAGCACGAAAATCCCGGACGGATTATTATTTTTCGCCGCCAGCGCGTCAAGTTCAGCAGGCTGCAACCGCCCGCCGAGTAATTCTTCTTTATACCAGTTTATAATCGAACCGCAGCATGACAAAAACGACAGATACGCATAATGATTGTCTATAACATACGGATAACACGCGATATTATTGTCAGTCAGGTCTTTATTTAATATGCTTTCCTGCTGTACGCACAAGATACTTTCGGTTGTACCGAGGGAATCCATGATGACTTTGCTTGACGTTACCCCGGCTCCAAGGGCGCAGCAAGCCTGATCGTGCGCGCCTGCAATTATCAAAGTATCGCGGCTCAATCCCGTAATCTCTGATATTTCTTTTGATATTTTCCCGATGATTTCACTTGTTTTAACGGCTTTCGGCAATTTTGATTTGTCAATCCCTGCGTATCCGAGCAGTTTGTCCGACCATTCATAAGTTTTTATATTAAACGCCATTGTCCTTGCCGCCATAGTATAATCTATACACGGTTCCGCGCCGAGCCGACATGAAATAAAATCGCCGAAACATAATATTTTATACGCTTTGTCATATATTTCCGTGTTTTTATTTTTATGCCACATCATTTTTGTAATTGAAAACATAGGATGTAGCGGCGCTCCTGTTTCATTCGTGACTTCGCTTTTCCCCGCAAGATTTTTAAACTCCAGATATTCGTCGTTATTGCGTATGTCAAATGTCACGATAGAGTTATATATCGGCTTATATAAATTATCTACCGGTATTATTGCCTCTCCCTGTGTGGATACGGAAAGCGCGGAAACTCTTTTTGCACTATTCCCCGATTCGCCGGAACAAACTTCGCATATACATTCAAGCACGTTTGAAAAAACATTTTCCGCGTCTAATTCGAGCCATCCCGGATTCGGGTGCAAAACCGGATATGTTCTCTGTGCGAAAGCGGCAACTTTTCCGTTATTGTCGATAACCTGAACTTTGCAACCGCTTGTCCCTACGTCAATACCCATGTAATACATAATATTTCCTCCCAAATTATTTAAGCGATTATTACTTTAATATCTTTTTTTTCTATTTTTTTTACGGCTTCGGCATCAAGTCCGCTATCGCTTATAAAATAATCTATTTTATCCCAGTCGCTCAATGTATAGGTACAGCGTTTATTATATTTTGATGAGTCCGCCGCCAGAATACGGGTTTTTGCGTTATTTAAAATAGTCTTTTTTACTTGTATTCCTATAAGTCCCATATTGGTTATCCCTTCATCCGAAAAACCGCCGCATGATATAAAGCCTATGTCCACGCATATTTTCTGTGCCATTTCGACGGCGATATATCCGTCAAGCGTATTGTTGTCACCCGCAAGCTCACCGCCGGTCAGCACGATATTTGCGTCTTCAAGTTTATCGCGCAATTCTAACAATGCCGCGATACTGTCCGTAAAAACCGTAATGTTCTTTTTTTGCGGTATAATCTTCGCTATCTCGTTACACGTGGTACTTCCGTCAATATATATAGATTGATTGTCGTCGATGAAAGATATTGCTTTTTCCGCTATAATACGTTTTTCGGTAAGATTCTGTATTTGGCGTGAAACGAAAGTGGATTCGCTGTTTGACATATAATCATAAAGCATAGCCCCGCCGTGCGTTCGTATTATCAAACCGTTTTTTTCAAGAAACATAAGATCGCGTCTGACCGTCATATCCGCTACGTTAAAATATTCGCTCAATTCGTTTACTTTTATTATTTTCTTTTTGCGTATATACTCAAGTATCAGAGGCTGCCGGTTATTCGTGTACATAACTATAAAACTCCTTCAATTTTAATATAATATTTAAATATAATATTTATTCGGTCGTAACTCGAATATTCATAAACGTATTAAATCCGGGCAAGTCGAATGAAACAAAATCATCTTCGGTTACGGTAAAATCAAGTTTTGTCCCGTCCGGATTGATTTTTACTTCTTTTACTTTTTTATTTTTTATGTTTAATTTTATGTTAAAAGACGGAACGGGCAAATTGGGCATTTCAGCTTGGAACGACAGGAGCGAAACAGAATATCCCGTATCGTTTTCATAAGTCAGAATTTCAACCTGTCTGGGAGCATTAGTCTTTACGCTTACGTTGTTATCAATAAGATAGCTTATGAGAGAGGCGAACATATCGTCGTGCGACTCGTTTATTTCAAATTGCGCCGCCGAATAGATAACCCTGCCTTTGCCGAAATGATTTTCGGTTATCGAGACACAGCCGTTTTTATTTCCCGGAGGATTGCTGTGTATCGAGGCGAACGGGCGCACCTTATGGGGAACCGTATATGGCAGTATCATATCGGCAAGTGTATTCGCCCCTTCGTGTTTATTTACAAGAATTTGCCTGTTGTTGTAACATATAGGCCACAATTCGTTGTAATGCGCGGGGAAAATTTCTTTTCCTTTGCATTCCGGCGAAAAATACGTGACATTTTCTTCTGTTTCTCCAATATAATTGACCCCGAACAAATCCGACAACATAAAATTCGCGTGTTTATTGCCATAAATATCGGTCAGCGAAGTATATCCCGAAGCGTAAACATTTCCGCCGCCGTAAACATAATCGCGCAGAGCGGCTGTTTCTTCGTCGGAAATCATTAGAACGTTTGAAAGTATTATCCCTTTGTATTTTTTCAGATCGCCGAGGTTGCGTTTTGTGATAACGCCATACGGTATATGGTTTTTTATAAGCGCCCTCGAAGCCTTGAAAAATCCGTCTATATGCGGCGAATCTTTCGAGTGTGATCTTATGTCCATACCGTTTTCATTAAATGAGCATTTTGATTCGCAGGAAAGATATATAGCCACATCCTGACACAATTCGCCGTTTATATATCCCTCGTAACGGCTTGTTTCTTCAAATACTTCCGCCATCGTGTCGTAAACATACGGATTAAGCGTGCCGCGCGGATCAATCGCGTCAATAAATATGAAAGCTCCCCCGTTGGCAATCGACATATATGATTTGGCTTTCAACAAATCGGTCGGTTTCATCGTTGTATGGTCAACAAGGGATTCGTTTGAGCTTGTTTCAAACCCGAACGGAAGATCCGGCGTCAGGTTGTAGAATAATTTGCACGCCGTAGATCCCTGAACGTACCCGCCGTAGAAATCGCCTTGTAAAAAATCGCTGTGTTTCGCGAGTTCGGCAGTAACGCCGAAAGTCCAGGAAGATGCGTATGTAGAAGACTGATGTTCAACCGACACTCCGGGGTTTGTTTCGCGCACGGCTTTTGTCATAAATTCGGCATAATCCGTGAGCCATTTTTCGCGGCAACGCTGGAACGCCGTCCATTTGGCATCATGCCAGTTGACAATCTTGGGAAGCTCGCCGCCCACTTCGTCGGCGAAACGCTTTTGGCAGGATTCGCAGTAACATATTCCCGGCCAGAAAGTCATATCAAATCTTATTCCGTCAACATCGTAATCGGATACGATTTCTTTTGCTATTGCCGCAGTATAGTCCCTGTAATCTTTATTGTTCGGGCAGCATACGCCATATCTTCCGACGCCGGTTTGCGGGTCTCCGTCCGCATTTATGATAGCCCAGTCTTTATGCGCGTCATAAGCGTAAGTGTCAAAAATCAGGCTCATATATCCTACGATTGCGATATTGTTTTCTTTGCACTTTTTACACATCTCGCCGAAAATATCTTTCCCTTTCAAGTTAGGGTGCATTTTTCCGGCTTTGGTTGGATAAAGGCAATAACCCACATGAGAATGCGCGTACACGACCGCTGATTTAACGTGGGTACGCATAAGCATCGAGACATAACTGTCGCAATCGAATTGTGATAAAAATTCCTCGCTGTAATCCGAAATATGCATATCCACTACATTGCGGCGGTATGCGTTTTTATACCAATTTATGTTTTTACCGTTCATATACATCTCCTTTTGTTTATTTTGTTTGATTTTGTTTATATACTAAATTAATTATATAACATTTTTATTGAAATGTAAAGAGAAAATTTTATATTTTTGAAAATATTTTTAATTTTTCTATTGACATTATAGAATATATGTTGTATAATAGAATCAAGAGCGAACATAAAGAAACATAATGCACTAAAACGAACAAATAAATGAATAAAAAAGGAGAAAACATATGAAAAAAATTAAATTTATAGCAATAGTTATTATTTTAACAGTATTATTGCAATGCATCGTACTGGCGGCAACAATTACCGGTACAACAATCATCAACCCGACCGACTTCAATTATCTTGAGTATAACGTAGTAGGTGTAAAAATCAACGGCAACGCATTCACAATGACGTCGCTGGGCAAAGAGGATACTCCGAGTATGCGCGTGAATGTAGTAGTCGATCTTGACAAAGTGCCGCTTTTGGTAGTGGACGTAGGTTCGATAAACGCCGAATTTTCTTTGCTGTACGAAGATTTCGGCAATGACCCCGGCGTTCGATATGATTTTTTCACGGGCGAATTAGATACACCGAACTATAAGCCGGGTGACGCAAGCGTTTTGGGCGTGCATACGGTGAACTTAGCTGAGAGGCATGGTTGGAGCGGGGAAAGAGAAATTCGTATTCGCATATATATTTATACAGACCATAACGATCTGTCCAAAGCCAACACATTCAACAGTATTTCTTTTAAAGAATTTAAGACAGAAAAACCGGTAACGGCTTCGCCTGCGGATTCCCGCGTTTACAAGGGGAATAAGTCACTTGAATTCAAAGTTGCCGGCACTTGTCTTGCATATCATACGGCTACATTGGAAGTAGGTAAAACTTATACTTTCTCAGCATGGGTCATGCACCCCGAAAAAGGAGCTAAGGTATCTATGAATTCTGTACGTTGGATAGGCGCCTGGGGTGGTTCGGAGAGCCATGACGCATTGTTTACTTACGCTGAACATAACAATGAAGGCGGTCACATTTACGAGGAGAATCCGTTGATAACCGACGGTACTTGGCAGAAAGCGTGGTACACTTTCACAATTCCCGAAAAATCCGGCGACCCGATGGTTGGCGACCATGTTTCACCGGGTACCAGTCCCTACTATTCCCTCTCTATTGACATACGCGGAAAAGGTACGATTTACATCGACGAAGTTTGGCTTATCGATAATGCCAACCCGAATGTCAACTTAATCGAGGACGGCGGTTTTGAAAACGCTGTCGTCGGACCGAACGAGAAATATTTCGGAGGAGCCGACTGGCGCGGTGCCAACTTAGTAAAAGTCGGCAGTAAATACTGGTGGCCTCAATACGGATATGAGGTTGACGGAAGCGGTTCGATCAGCCCGTTCGCGATCATTTCGGTCGATACTGCGGTTAATGAAAATCCAGTATCACAAAATAATCCTCCGGTTGACAACGGCAATGTCGATGTAAACAAGCCTACTATAGATACAAATTCACCTGCTGCGGATAATACACCTGCTCCTGACAATACTCCTGTTGCTGACAATACACCCGTTGGTACGACAAAACCCTCGTCTCCTCCGTCTGTCAAAACAGGCGATACGAATATGATTTTATTTGTGATATTAGGGTTTGTCGGCATTGTCGCAAGCGTAGTTATAATTAAAAAAAGAAATACCGCAAAATAGGATTTTTCATAAAATGACTCTAACTAAATAAATGGGGAAATTTCCCCGCTGACTGTCAAAAGCCGATTTTACAACAAAGGGAAATCGGCTTTTTTGATGTAACTATAACAAAACAAGCAAAACGAACATAATTGAACAAATTGCGTTAAATCAAACTATGATAATAAAAATTGAAAGGACTATAAATTATGTATAATAAAATGAAAGCCGCCGTTGTACACGGCATAAACGATCTGCGATTGGAAACAGTAAATATTCCCGATGTACCGAAAAATTCAATCCGTATAAAAGTAATGACTTGCGCGATATGCGGAACTGACCGCAGGATATATAAAGTCGGGGATTTCAGGGCGGAATATCCTGTAATTACCGGACATGAAATAGCGGGCGTGGTCGAATCGGTATATCCCGGAATAACGTCCGTAAAAGAAGGCGACAAAGTATGCGTAGCTCCGGGACATGGTTGCGGTTATTGCCCCGCGTGCCGTTCGGGGTATCCGAATGTCTGCACTTCTCCCCACCCGTCGCTCGGATATAAACTGCACGGCGGATTCGCGGAGTATATGGCTGTGCCTGAGCATATATTCAGGCTTGGTTTTGTCAATTTTATACCGGATAACTTAACATATACCCAAGCGTCTATGTCCGAAATCATAGCGTGCTGTATAAACGCGCAGGAAAACGCCCCTGTCCGCGAAGGCGATACGGTTCTCATATTAGGCGCGGGGCCTGCCGGTATCATACACGCGCACCTCTCGAAAATAAACGGCGCGAAAAAAATAATAATGACGCAGAGAAGTACATACAGGCTCGAACGGGCAAAAGAACTGTTCCCCGATATAATTGATGACATAATACCGTCGTTGGATATTGACCTTAACGATAAAATGAACGAACTCACGGACGGGCTCGGAGCGGACGTTGTATATGTCTGCGCCCCGTCAAAAGACGCGCAGGAACAGGCATTAAATCTTGCGGCGGCAAGGGGGCGCGTAAACTTTTTCGGAGGGCTTCCCAAAGATAATAAATGGGTCAATATGGATTCAAACAACCTGCATTACAAAGAACTGTTTATTTCGGGAGCGTCGTCGTCGCGACCGGAAAATAACCGTTTGGCTTTAAGACTTCTTTCTGAGCGGAAAATCGACCCGGATAAAATTATTACAAATATATTTGATTTAGAAAACATAAAAGAAGGATTCGACGTTATGGACAGCCGTCAATGTATCAAAGTTGCC
>Ga0209628_10002879_pt1 | contig 11867 bp, 9 predicted proteins | sample TergutCu122P4_FD_187285 | JGI IMG/M metagenome (GOLD analysis project Ga0209628, IMG submission 187285) | Cubitermes ugandensis P4 segment gut microbial communities from Kakamega Forest, Kenya - Cu122 P4 (SPAdes) (version 2) | ecosystem: Host-associated > Arthropoda: Insects > Digestive system >...
GACTATGTCGAAAAATAAGTATGTCAATTTGTAGCTAAAATATTGTACTTTACTTCCTACTTTCGTTTGTTTAAATACATGGTCTCTTTTTCTAGATATTTCACTGTGTGCGTTACTTATCAGCCACTCCTCATACATTATGAGCAGTTCCATAATGTGACAGGTCTGTTGCTAGTTGTAAATGTAATTGCACAGTAAAGTGTTGCTGCTTTGTGAAATGATTGAGACTGATAAAGTACGGACTGTGGGATCTGTACTTTTGAATTATCCATGTATTGCAGGCATTATGTGGCACTTAACTGTAATTAAAGCTGATGACATGAACATTTATATCAGCTAGCAGTAATTTTACACATGTTTCAATTGCATGTATTTAAAACCTCAAATGTATGGTACAGCAGGAGCAGTTGGACAGCAAAACATCATACTAGATGATAAAATGACCAGTCCTCGTCGCTTAGGTATTTCAGACTCACCTTTGGAGTGTGCGTCCTGTTTCACGTTGTGTGTTAATAAAAAATGAAATTTTTGTTTTAGATCACAACAATTGGAAGATATGGAATGAGTACTACAAGATGTAAAATTCCAATTGGTTCTTTCTATGGACATATAGTTATTCTCCCTGGTGAATGTTATTCGGAGACCAGTGAAGCCCAGGGCCTGTCAGACAGCAGTATTCAAGTAAGATCTGTAGACTTAGTTATGAATGTTCTGTTTGTGTATCATCATGTCAGAGAAACTGCAAATGTGACCAGGATTGCTGTAGTGGTAATGTAGTTCATTGGTGGGGTGCAGCTTGGAAGGCGATGCAGTAGTCCACTAAACTGAGCAGTTTTAATTTGGTACATATATGAATTTGCATCAGTGTGTATTTTTATTTCTATATACATTACCACATTTTCCAGACCATAAGGCACACTTTTTGTTTCTTGGGAAGTTCTGTAAGATTCTTTAGTTTCTTGCAGTTTGAAGGTTTGTCATTGCGACTGTCAAAGCAACTGATGGTGAGATTCCTACATTAGCTAGGCAGGTATAACTGGTCATCACATCATTTCTGTTTGGAGGGAGAGAAACAAAGCATAAATACTTTTTATGCTGGTTCAGTATTGTGCAGCGTGTTTATTGTAAATGAGTTTTTTCTCATGAAAGACTATATGCTAAACGGGCAAAGATTTCTTACATTGTAGATTTCAAATTAAGTGTGGTGAAGTATTTCAGTATGACAGCTGACAGATATTGTCATCCACTTCCATCAGAAAAAGTAATATCTAGGTCGACAAGACAGTATTGTGAAATGGCTTGACCTAGAAGCAGAGGTGAAGAACTGGGTAGCAGACAACAGAGACAGTGGAATTTGGGTGGCTAGAAGAGTGGTTGTTTTTGAAGGAGGGTGGGAGGTTGTACACAGCATCGCAGCTGGGACACTTTCTTGGCAAAAGGGGTGAGGACTGTGACACCTGAGACAGTTTCAAGAAACCTGAGATCAGTAATGCCCTTGATGGTACTGAAGATGCTGTAGTGTTTGAAGAAAGTGCAGGTTCCGACAGTAACAATGGTGTTTGTTGATAATGACAGCAGTAGTGAACATTTTACAGGATTCTGTGACCAGTTGAAACTTCATATGAACTGCATTGCCATTTTGTTGATTATGTTTGTGAGTTTAAGCTTAAAATGTGAAAGAAAAATATTTTTCCTTAAGTTTGCTTGCTATAATCTTGGTGTGTCTTATGATTCAGGAAATATGGTGTAATTATATTCCAGTTATGTGAGTTAAAATTGTGGAAGTGTAGTTGCACCTGTAGCAGTATGTGATATCATGTCTCAAATAAGCCTTTCTCTTTAATACATAAGTGCAATGTGAGAAATTCTTTTCTGTTTGTAAATGTTTATAAAACTTGTATAGACAAGTTTTTGAAGTGACTTTCATATTACACGCTCATCCACAGCTGTTTACATCTTTGCTTTTAATCAGGAAGTGAAGGTAACAGTGAGTCAAGTGTGCACAAGATTTTAAAATCTCACAGCACGATGCTGAACAGGCAAGTCTCTGGGGAAGTGACACTGTCATGGCCCAAGTAGATCGGATTGTAGTGACTTCATTTTCAGGGCCAAGATTCTTGACTGTCTAACCCTGAAGACGAAGGCGCTGTGATTTGCGGAAACATAAGGAGCAACTCCGCCAGTAACTGTGTCACATCTCAATACACTTGCCTGTTTGAGAGCCAGTCTCCTTGTCACATTTTCTCTGTAAGATTGGTGTACTATGAAATGTCCATTAATGTTTGCATGTGTAGTGTGCATGTTTTGATCATAAAGGCACTAAACATGAAATTCAGTCTTACTCTGGTGCGCTGAAGAGATATCACCCTAGAGTTTTGAACTCTTTGCAGCCTTTGTCATATTAATTTGATGTAATTAATACCCAGCAAGTGAATGTAATATGTGTGACAGTAGCAAAATGTTTTAGGCCCAATTGACAATGCTGTCAGCATTATTTGAAGACATTCACTGCCGCTATAGTTTAGCTTGTGCTAAACTTCAAGAGTTCCTGACACCCTTGCTGACTTCAGAAATTCCTAATGTGGTTCATATGCACCACTATCTTCAGCGAGGAAGAGAGGTGGAAAAATACTTTCCTAGCCCCGAGGGACAAAAAATTTTGACGGCCTACCAAGTAAGTATCAGGAGCGGAACCTAATCATTGTTGAAAGTGAAAATGGTTAACTTTTGTATGTATTTTCTGAAATTAAGTTTCTTGGACTGCATGAAGGATGTGCACATAAGGTAAAATACGTACCACATTTTGTGTAGATTTTTGTGTGTCTGGTACATATTAACCTTTACTGCTAATATTAAACCTTCTTGTCTTGTTATTTTAATGTGTTTGCCAGTAGCCTACATTGTAGGTGCTTACAACTCTGTTCATTTTATTTATTTCATGATATTTAGATTTTGTATTTTCCAAATGTTAGAGATACAAGAATATTTGTGTCTCCAATTCAGATGAATATTTGCACATCAGACAACTGTTGTTTTCAGGAATGTGTGACATTTCAACATCAGTTAAATCTGGTTCGTAATGTGATGCGACGACTTGAATGTGCACAAGGAAAAGTGCATTCACTTCCTGACTTAAAAGATACTCAGAGAATGCTGTCGGAAGCTTGTACGGACAAGCTACGTGTTCTTGGTGAAAGCCTTCTGGATCTCCTGCTGTATTTGGTTTATGACATAGGACCTATGCCAAGGGTAAGGACCAAAATGGCCCTAAGTGTTTTTTTTTTTAAAATATATCCTTTTTTCATCTTTGTTTGAGATATTCCATTGTATATATATGTGCTGTACTAAATAGATGGATGTTAAGTTGTAACACAACTTATTAATTGAAGTGAGATATGGGTGGTTTGGCTAAATGTTTCAGCTTAACCTTTATCTTACGCAGCTTTAATTCACTGTTCCCGTTCACCGTACTGAGTTTCCCTTTAAATCGTTGCACATGTTTGACAAGAAGCGTTTATATCTTGTGAACTGAAGATGATGAAAAATGAAATAATCTGAATTTTTTGCTAGTAAATCAGAGATATTTCAGTTCAAAAAAGATTGAATAGGAATGTTTGGTGCCTACATGCAGGAAGTTAATTTAAAAATTTTATAATTTTCAATTTATTTTACTCACATTTCTGTTTCGGGCCCGATGTATGCACAGGAAATTTCAGCTTCATGTTTGCGGAATTGTGCCTTGGCGTGGTAGTGTCAAAAACAATCTTAATTTACACACACACACACACACTATACTTTCTCAAAACTTCACTAACAGCTTTTTTCTTCACACCACTCGCAATTCACACACGACATTTTAGCTGCATCGCTGCTGACCGAACTTTGTTAGTGCTGTTCCAGTCTACTGACTTGTGCCATCATTTCTAGTGTGTCTTTTATGAGGAGAGATCGAGAGTCTCTACATGATATTTGCTTTGTCCTTCAAGGGAAGAGTAACTAAAACAGAGTTATTTCAGCGGTTGTCTAAAAATGCATAAAACTCTATTGCCTAAATAAATTTTGCTGTGGCTCGATGCTCCTACTTCTTTATTCTCGCTGTCTCAAGCCAGTTCAGATATCTGGTTTGGGGACAGGAACCCAGCTCTCTCACACACAGACATCGCAGACTGCTGACACAGAAACGAATATTTAGCCCGGCTTATTATTTTACAGTTGGAACAAGTGGTATCACAGTGAAATGCTATATTATTTCAGCTGGTTTATGGCTGGACTATTTACACACCAGTCTGTTTACTCCTATATATCACACTGCAGTTGGAAGAATAAGCCCAGTGGAGTTTGCTAAAAGAGGCTTCTAACTTCCAGTATAAGTTATGGGAAAATCATGACCTCACGGTGCAGCAAGTAATTACCAATATTTATTTGTGTGAGCGAGCAATGGTACGCAACCTGTTTACATAACTTTTCAAACCGTCGTCTTGTAATGGACCAGAAACTGAACTGAAATGTAAGATCAGCTTTAGAACCTATATAAATAATATATGCGTTTTATCATATACAGACAGTTGGTGCTTGGTCCCTTTTTGTATGAATATATCCGGTGACAGTCCACACAGAATGTGTCTGTGTTTTGACTTCAGGAACACTCAAATATATGGGTCTCTAAATGATTGAGTTCTTTGCAGGGGTTGGGTGGGGGGGAGAGCTGGGTTCACAGCAAGAAAATTATTACACAATGTACGCTGTCACAAATAGACTTCCTATAACAACAAAGCTTGACAGAGTGAATGAGGCTTCACGTTGGAATTTCTTCATAAGACGGTTACACGTATCTCGAAGTTGCTTACAATAAAAACAAATGCTGATGATGATTCATTGATTAACAGGGGGGCTAGAAACTGCTATTCGTGACCAACATATGTACATAATCTGGTAAAGTGGCCAGAGCGTGAATCTGACCATAAACCATTATATAATGTGGAGACAACGAGTGGGGCTATAATTCTAAGCCTCTGCATGAGTGTACGGGGCATTTAAATTTCTTGGTGCGTTCCTAAGATGCCGCTTTAAAAGGACGCGGTGCGTTCGTCGGATAAAGGTTAATTAGAAGCTACATGATTAGGCTAACTAATCAGTGCCATGTGTCTTATGTTTTTGAGATCTCAGACTTTTTACAAAATGTGTGTTTTTATGTAGCATGGGGTTGGCTAACTGTAATTGTTGTAATTTGTAATGTAGATGTTTGTTGTTTTTATTCCACTGTGTAAGTCTAGATTACTTAGGTTGTTACATTGTATATCGCTAAAGTGGTGCTGTACACACCAGTTGTATCGGGAGTTAACAGTGTTTGTGATATTGTATATTGCTGGAGGGCTGTTGTAGACAACAGTTATATCAGGAGTTAAAAAAATCTTGTCTTATGTTCATGAATTATCAAAGGAGGCAAGAAGTGAAATGCAGTTTGGTGATGAAAATGAATAACATACTGAGAAATTTATACAGAATAATATTGTTTCCAGGCTTACCTTTTAAAAATTCTCCCACTTAATAAGCAAAATTTGTTGAATTTTTCCAGAAATATTTTAAGAAGATTTGACTGTATTTATTATATACTGTAATCTGGGCTGTGCCATGGCTCAGGTTGTTGGTTGCTGACCCCTCACCATGCAGGTCTGCTTCCAGTTGCATTGCAGTCTGTGTGAGATTTGTGGTGGACAAAATGGCACTGGAATGGGATTTTCTGTGCTCCATACTTATTCATTTTTCTGTCACTAATGTTGTATAACATTAACAACTGAGGGTGTCATGAAATAAGATGCTTACAGACACTTCATTTTAACCCAAACAGCATAGTAACCGGCGTCATGATGCGAAAGCTATGTTTCTGCCTCCCCTTGTATATTGTATGATGTGTATCAGTGTGACAGGGTTAACTTCCCAGCAAGTCTCTGTGCTAGGTGAAGAGGACATCAATGCTTCTTTCATTTAGCTGGAAGAATGCCGACTAGATTAACTGCATGCGTACAGACACACTGTGATTTATGTACGGGTTCTGTGCAAACGTCTATGTAACTCCACATTTATGTATGTCAGAATTTGACCCACTGCACACTAAACCTTAAAAATAGTTGTTTCGATAAATCTGTCAATTGTAAAAAATATAATTGTTAAGGAAGGGTACATCAGTTTTTGTGTGGCATAGTTCTGGCAGCTGTTAATTTTTACAAAACATCTCTGGTAATGGAATTTTACATTCTGACGACTGTGATGTAATATTTGTGTACCTTGAATTCCTTTGTGTTTGGTTTACATAAGTTAGGGCCTATCTAACCTGGAGGTTGCCTGTATTTTTATCTTGTATGGTTCTGATGATTCTGTGACTACATTCACAAAAGTAACTAGGTTGAATTAGTTTTGGTGAGTGGCAATTCCTGCCAGCATATATTTATTGTTGTTTATTTACCATTTAATTCTTGCAGCAGACTGTAACTCTTTTACTGTGATTTTAAGCTTTGTTTTAATAACATCCACTCTTTCTGTTCTTTGCAGCTACCAGTGACCCTGTATCAGACATTTGATCAAAGCATGTGTGAACATTTGTTCCACTGCCTCTGTGTGAAAGAGGACACTAGAATGCAGTTGTCAGCATGTACATTACTTGTCAGAATGTGTGGACTGCAGCCTTGGTGGGGTGACTTCTTGGCAAAAACTATCACCAGGCTATACAGCTCACAGAATACCTCAATTTTCCCTCAGGACAGGTATATGTAAATAGTTCTTTCAAAACATTAGGAGCTGCTCATACAATGGCACAATGCCACTTGAATGCTTAGTATCCATGATACAAACTAATTTCTCTCTGTTCTGTAACCAACTTTAGGTTTTGGGTTCAAAAAGAGATTTTATTCCATTTAACTTTAGTAAGGTTCCTTATCTCCATGCTAACCTTCATGTTGTGTCACTGCCAAGGTCATAGCTGTTCTCGTGATTTTACTACAGTTCTTTACTTTCTGACTGCTCTTCTAGGGACTCATATAGTTACACAACTCCAGTTAAATGTGGTTTCATCTATAGATAATGCATTCCAGCTACATTTCTGCAAGCAGCATTGTGCTTTTTATTGATCTGCTTTTGATGGAAGGCACCATGTGGCCAATGTTTTGGAAGAGACTGCTGTCTCCATTCTCAGGGTGAAGGAGTGAGGTGATTGGTGGAGTCAGTTGTGACATACAGACCATGTCTGCATGGTGTCATCATGCAAAAGCAGGATCAGCATCATTGTTGAACTACTTTGAAAATCTTTAATCATGAGTTGTGCATTATGTTAGGTTAGTAGCACTTGCTAGTGGTGCTTGGATGTCTTTCATTACAGTTACTGCTGTCAATAATGGAACTGATTGTGTTACTTTTTTTATGCAGGGTGTTCATTTTGTTAACTTTCTTGGGAAGGAAGTCCCTAGCAGGTGGTGCACCTCGATGCTCGGTTTTGGATAGTGTACTGGGAACACTCACCAGACTTCTCTCTCCTCTTTCAACTCATGAAGCTGGATTTCTGCGTGCTGAAATGGATTTGTCCCTCATTGGCTGGATCCTACTTTTCCTCTCTGTTTGTCTTGATTCAAATGGTACCTGTGGTGGCTCGGAGGATGTGGCTGATAAATCTAAAGACAGAGATCAGGGTAGGGTAACATTAATTGTAGCATTTCATGGACTGACAACCAGTAGGTGTTAGTTTTTGTTTTACTTATATCTTTTATGTTAACAGAGATTAAATGGCATTTACAAAAATATTTGTATGAAGGAGTCAATAGAAGTATGGTTGCACCACAAAAATTTCTGTAGGGAGATGTGGCTTCATTTTAAAAGCTGCATGATAGTGTGTAACTGATTGACTGAAACAGACTAGAGATGTTTCCAGTGGCAATCATTGCCAGACACAAAAAACTAAAGACCATGCTACAAATATATTCAGGTAGGCTGCCTGTGTAGTCATATCAGAACCATCATGATGGACACAGCCTGTCTCTGAACTGTTGGTTGGTTTGAACCACCTGATGTGTCTGTTAGCCCGAGAAGTTGTTGTGGTAAATGAAGCATACTGTGAGACTGGGCAAGTGAATTTTGTCACATGACTAGTAGATATAAATTGTGTTTCTGTGGTCCTTGCTGCACATGTGGTCACTAGAATACACAAAAATTAGACATTTGAGAAGGAGAGGATAAACTTCTAGATGAGTGGTGTCAGATACATTAGTAGGAAACAAAAACAGTTACAGTGTAACTGAAATGGATTCAAATAAATGCCTGTCTTTTGGGTTTCTGCACTGTTAAGTTTTTTAAGTGTTTCTGATGTTTTTACAGCAACATTCAGCCTCAAATGCTGCGTTCACTGAACTAAATGCAAGTGGATGCTGAACTAATTAAGCGGAAGAGAGGTCTTGGTTGTGTGGGATGGTTTGAGGGTGCTGGCCCAGTCAGACCTGCAGAAGGGGAAAGGGGATAGGAGCCAGTAGGGGTGATGAGAATTCCCCAAAGCCCTTTTTCAGGGCCTAAGTTTATGTGATGTGTGGCCAGTGGCTTTCTTCTTTTATAGCTTTGATAGGCCAGTTTTCTTGAACCTTCCTGTATAGCTGCCATGTTTCTGCACCTCGTTATTTGGGCATGTAGTTAAACTGAGTCACCCTGAAGATGGCTGGAGAATGTTCTTGTAAAATGTCGAAACATTTAAATGGGCTGAGGCAAGCCTATCTGCTGTTTCCCGTTCTGTTGCTATGAAATCACTACACAGTGTAGAAACACCAAAGGTGACCTTCATTTGAACACCAGCTGCCATGAACACTTGAAAAACATTTGACTGAGACATATTGTTATATGGATCAAATTACTGTCCAGGAATAACTTCACGGTGGGATTTCATCCAAGGAGAAGTTGCAATGCAGCGACGGATGGCCAGCACAAATCGCTGCACTGCTTCTAGAAGTTACAGGCGCAAGTTACAGAAGCGTCTCATGCACCATAAGCAGCAGCTCGAAGACCTTGAAGCAGCAAAGAAAGCATTCCATGCATCAACGCAAGTATGGCAGCCAGTCATATCTGTATGTTTGTACAGTGTCCTAATGAGACAGGAAGGGTATGAATAACCTGCAGAAGACTACAATGCTGAGCGGAGCTAAATCACTATATCTCCATTCTCTGTATGGTGCTTCCTTGCACTACAAGGACAGCTTTACTTTTGTCCCTTATGTATAGGCATGTGTATATAAAATGTCCTAGAATTTCAAAAGCATTTCAGTAAACCAAAGCTGGAATTAATGCTTTTTAATAAAACTGACAATATGTTTTTGTTGGGATGTTTCCTTTATTGATTCACTGTTATGAATTTTCTCTCTCTTATTTCTTCCAGTGTCACTGGTGAGATTACCATGTATTATGTTTGTATTCTCAGCATAATTCGTGAATCTAAAATTCCCAGATACAAACACAATTCGTCTTCAGTAATGCAGCACCTCTTTTCTCTTATTTAATTGTGAAAAGTATTAATGTTTGCTTTGTGTGGTGGATAACCATGAGCACTGCTTATTATTTGGGCACATTATTTATCTGACAACTTGCATTACTCATTACTCAGACTGTTCTGCATGACAGCTGGCAGTTTGGCATTCACTGCTGTTCTAATTTATCGTAATTCAGGGTTCATGCATTTTAGTCTGATGTATTGCAGTTACTGTCATGTTTTAATCACCATATTTAAAGAATGTTTTGGAAATGTCATCTTTTATCGCATCTAACACACACATTAATTTAATGCTGAAATTTTATTGGTTAACCCTTTGATGCCGGAATTAAATCCCTCCAAGCAAGGCTGCCTGCCGGAATTTTTTATTGGGGATTTTAAATTTTATTGCTTACTCTTAGAAAAAAAGGCATATACCATAGGCTTTTCCTTCAAATTTAATGAAATAAAATTCTGCACTCTGCTTATGAATTGGTTAATTCAGGAAAAAATGTTCACCTATTTTTATAATAAATTTAGGCCTGTGAATCGCATGCATTGTGTAAAATATGGTGTAAATAGTTCATTACTCACATATTTCTGGTTGCTGCAGAGGGTCTGTGGCACCTTGGATCACTGTTTTATCATGACACACATTATTCACAACAAGGGTGACTTACAAATTTACTTTGATGTGATATTCCTCGAAACATGGCACCACGCACAGCCTCACATCACATCTGGTGCATTTATACATTGTGCCCTTTCTCTGGCCATGAGAAGAACACAGACGGCAGCAAAGTTTGGTTGATGATTTCACTGGCCAGTGCTTGTTATGGTGACTCTTGATTTGCAAAACATCTTTTGCGTCTGACTTGGTCTTCCAACCAAACTGGGGGTGGGGCGATCTTGGCTCTTTCCAGCTTCCTCAATCAAATTCCTCACCAGGAGCTTGAAATCTCGGTGGGTATATTTAGCCTCACATGAAGATAACATATCAAACTTTTGAGTACTGTTAGATCCAGAAAGTGTAAAAATAATTTTGTGGTCCACTTGAAGGTACGTCGACTCATCGAATAGCTTTTAGCCATATGATCAGAATTGTCGACATAACCCGTGTGCTGGTTGTACTGTTCCATGATGTGAGGTTTCACGGAGCAGTTGCTGTCGTCACAAAAATTTCTTTCTGCTGGTGGTGGGTCCGTGTTTGTCAGCATGTAAACTTCTTGTCTGTCCTTCCAAACTAATGCGGTCAAACCTCCCCTAGTCCTCACCCCTTTTCAATTTCAGTTGTATTGGTCCATCGTCATGGGGCATGTTTCTTCTGTTGGGCCGCACTGTCCCGCATTAATTTATTTTATGTCTGTCCAAGTCATCAAAAAGTCTTGGGGACGAAAAGAAATTGTCCATAAATATTTTGTGTCCTAAGCGTTCAACTCTGCTAGTCAAATGTCTAACAGTTGCGTGTGTTGCAGTCATGTTGTCAGTGGCGGAGTGTGAGTCTCTACCCAAGCACACTCTCATGTCATACGTATACCCTGATTCATCACAGATTTTGAAAATTTTTATGCCAAACATTTTCTTTCCTTTTGAATATTCTACCTGAAGATAACCCTGTCCTTGAATTTTACAGTTACCTCGTCCACTGCCAAATGCTCTGAGGGGTTATAGAATTTAGCATAAGCCTTGTTCAGCTTGTCACAGACAATCCTTAGTTTCCATAGTCGGTCATATTCTTCGCCTTCATCAGGTCTCTGTGAATTGTCTGCAAAATGTAGAAAACGCAGTATGGGAAAAATCTGTCTCGTGCCATGGTCTCACAATAAAATGGAGTGTGTAGCTGTCTGAGTCTTGACCTGTAGTGTGTCTCAATTCGTGTCCCATCTGCAGAGCTTAGGCAATGAAAGTCATCATGTCCGGCAATGTAATGTCAGGCAGTCGGCGGCTTGGTCCAGCTTGTCTGTCTAAGTATTGCTGGTAGTACATGTTGGTCTGTTCAACCAACAGATGAAAAATTTCTGTGAAAAACAGCATCAACACAGACAAGGGTGAGCTCTTTGTTGATGTGTGGGGCCTCACTTTTTATCACACGTTTTGCTGGTCCGACAAAAGGATGAATATTTGTGTTCCTTGAGGCGGTCCCCACGTTGGTAAGCTGCCATTTGTTGCAGCCTGTGTTTGGACTTCTGCTGAGGCTTGCTGCTGCTGCTGTTCTTCTTCTTCTTCTTCTTCTTCTTCTTCTTCTTCTTCTTCTTCTTCTTCTCCTTCTTCTCCTTCTCCTTCTTCTTCTTCTCCTTCTTCTTCTCCTCCTTCTCCTCCTTCTTCTTCTCCTTCTCCTTCTTCTCCTTCTTCTCCTTCTCCTTCTTCTCCTTCT
>Ga0209628_10002880_pt1 | contig 11862 bp, 12 predicted proteins | sample TergutCu122P4_FD_187285 | JGI IMG/M metagenome (GOLD analysis project Ga0209628, IMG submission 187285) | Cubitermes ugandensis P4 segment gut microbial communities from Kakamega Forest, Kenya - Cu122 P4 (SPAdes) (version 2) | ecosystem: Host-associated > Arthropoda: Insects > Digestive system...
ACTTTTTTCATAATCGGGTTATATTTTTTCAACTCCAAACGCCCTGTTGTATTTTTGCGGTTTTTGGTTGTAATATAACGCGAAGTGCCGGGCAATCCGCTTGCCTTATGTTCGGTACATTCCATGATTACCTGAACTCTTGCGTCTTTTTGTTTTTTAGCCATTTGCGAATCCTCCTATTTTATACAAATTTAATATCATTCCAGTTGCAAAAACCTTTTGCAACTGCACTTTTCAACGCTGAGTCCAAACCATTTTTGTTGATAGTGCGAAGCCCCGCAGCAGAAAGTTTTAGATTAATCCAGCAATCTTCTTCTACATAGTAGAACTTTTTATTGAACAGATTTACATCAAAAGAGCGTTTTGTTTTTCTGTTTGAGTGGGAAACATTATTCCCAACCATTGCTGTTTTTCCTGTTATTTGACAAACTTTTGACATTGTTTTATATCTTTTTTTTAAATTTTATTTCTTAAAAAAATCGGACTGCAAAGGTACAACTATTTTTTATACTAAACAAATTTTTTTTTGATTATTTTTTTGATTATTATTAATTGTCAAAATAATTTAATATTTTTGTTATAATAAAGAATAATTTATGCGAATCACGGGTTGAAAATCAATATTTTGGGTTAAAATTCCTTTTTTTAAGTATAAATTGTGCCGTTAGACAGTATATGTTGGTAGAAAAATGTTGTTTTTCCACTCTGCGTACCGTTAGGCGATGCATTGAGTTTATCGAAATGTACGCAATATTAAAAAATATTTTATCACATCTTGTTCCTATTTGGACAGAAAACGCTAATTTTCAACCCGTGATTCGCATAAATTATTTTACAAAAGTTTTGACTCTAAGGCATTTATCAAACTTTTGCGCCAATGTAAAATTTTTATATTAAATGTTTCCTTGATTTTTCTTTTATTCAAAACGCTAAAATGTGGTCTTGGCGCTGGTGTGATGTATTGAAAACTCTCTATCGGCAACACCTCGCAGTCAATTTTTTTTATTTCAAAAATTGCCTTTGCAAAATCATACCATGAACAAACCCCCTCATTAGAAAAATGATAAATCCCTGACATAAAGTTATTTGAGCGGATAATTTGCACAATTGTCACTGCCAAATCGGCAGCATTTGTTGGAGTTCCAATTTGGTCAAAAACTACTGAAATTTGCTCACGCTCTTTGCCTAAACGCAGCATTGTTTTTACAAAATTATTTCCAAAAACAGAGTAGAGCCAAGATGTACGAATAATAATTGAATTTTTGCCATTATGTTTCATTAACACCTCCTCTCCTGCAACTTTTGATTTGCCGTAAATGCTTTTTGCACAGGTAATTGCATCCTCATTATAAGGCAAAAATGATTTTCCTTCAAATACATAATCGGTAGAGATATGCACAATTTTTACATTAAATTGTGATGCCTTTCTCGCTAAAATTTTTACCGCATCACGATTAATTTTGTAGCATAAATCAATATCATTTTCTGCCTTATCAACAGCAGTATATGCGGCACAATTTATTAAAAAATCAGGTTGTTTTTTCTCAAAAAAGTCATTGACAGCACTTTCATCACAAATATCAAGTGTATCAATATCAGTATAAAACACCTGTATATCAGCGTATTGCTGCAAAACCTGCCTCAATTCACTGCCAAGTTGTCCGTATGAACCTGTTATTAAAATTTTCATAAAAATTAGATATAGTTATTGTTTGCCTTTTACTCTATTGTTTTATACAAAAAATATTTACAAAATTACAAAAAAAGAGAAAATAATATTTTTAAACTTTTGTTTTTAATTAATTTCAACCACATCTATCAGCCCAAAAAGTTCTTCAATGGTAACAGTTCTCAGCATTGCAATTTTTGTTTCTCTAAAATGTGAAATACCCTTAAATAAAGGCGTTGCTGCAATATGACGGCGGGCGTGGATAATCCCCTTGCGTTCATCGGCAAGATATTCCACACATTTTAATATATAGTTTTTCAGAATGGTTTTCTTTTCGGCGGGGGTTGGGATAATAAACTTTTTAATAATATTGTCATTGCGAGCTTGACCCGCAATCGCTTCTTCTATATTCTTAATTTTAACTTCGCACTCGCGCCGATTTTTAATCGGTGTGTTGTTTTTAAGGCACGGGTTACAAACCCGCGCCAGCGAAGACGCAAAATTTTGCGTCTCTGCAAAAATATTTTTTATCTCCGCAAAAATCCAGGGACAACCTATTGCGGCGCGCCCAATCATAACCGCATCAACATTGTATTTTTCAAAACACTCTTTTGCCTGCTCAGCGTTGGTTACATCACCGTTTCCGATAATTGGAATTTTGATTGCCGGGTTGTTTTTCACTTCTCCAATCATTGTCCAGTCGGCATTTCCGGTGTACATTTGCGAGCGTGTTCTGCCGTGAATTGCCAACGCCTCAATACCGCAATCCTGTAACTGCAAAGCCAAAGTGTTGATTATCTTTGAGTTTTCGTCCCATCCCAAACGCGTTTTTACCGTTACAGGAATTTTTACCGCATCAACCACCGCTTTTGTTATCGCCAGCATTTTGAGAATATCGCGCAACATTCCCGCTCCTGCACCTTTTGACGCAATTTTTTTTACAGGACAACCAAAATTTATATCCAAAATATCGGGTTTGCTCTCTTCTACAATTTTTGCCGCCTCAACCATTGTTTCAACATCTTTTCCATAAATTTGCACAGCCACAGGACGTTCGTTTTCCAAAATTGTCAGTTTCTGTTTTGTGCGGCTGATATTGCGGATAAGCGCATCGGCAGCAACAAATTCACTATAAACCAAGTCCGCACCAAACTCCTTGCAAATTAAGCGAAAAGCAATATCAGTAACATCCTCCATCGGTGCAAGGAACAGCGGGCGGGTGCCAAAGTCAATGTTGCGAATTTTCATAAAATCAGGAGTTAGGAGTTATTAATTAGCAACTAAAATTACAAAAACATAAAAAAAACAAAAAAAATGTTTGTAAAATTTTGGATAATTCTTTCATTCTAAGTTACCTTACAATTCAAAAAAAAGAAGAGTATAAAAATAAAAATTCTACATTCTTCTTTTTCAAACAAATTTGACAAACTTATTTTCCAAACAAAGCGAAAATACCAGACAAATTATTTACAACAGTATTAGCGGTTGCAGTGGTGATGTTGCTGGCACTTCCAGCCGAAACAATACCGCTCAAATCAAGTCCCGATAAAAGATTAAACACGCCATTCACATTTTTGTTGTTAATAATACTTTGTGAACTTGACATTGCTCCCTGTGCAAATTGTGTATAAAATGTCCCATTTTTTGCATTGTTTTTAATTGTTTGAACATTTGTTGCCAATGTCAACAGTTGTAGATAAGTGTTCATGTTGTTAAAATCAATCTTGTTGCCTGCTGCCTTGTACTGACTATACAAAGAAAGAAGCGATGTGCCTACCTGAGCACCAGATTGGTAACCTGCCGATTGTGCAGGCGAAGAGGATGACGAAGATGTGCTGCTGCTTGTGCTGCCGCACGCTGCAAATAAGATAAAACCTGCCATGACTATGGCTGCTAAAGAGATTTTTGCTTTCATTTTTGGTTAAAATTATGAATTAATAATTGTTTGTTGTTTGATGGTTGTTGGTTAATGTTTTTAATAACGAACAAAAACCAACAAACAGAAAATTAGACGACAAAAGTAATAAAAAGTTAAATATTAACAAAATTTTTTTTAAAATTATTTTTTTAATTCTAATTTTACAACATTTTCTACGTGATGCGTGTGTGGAAACATATCAATCGGCTGTACTGCCGTAACTTGATATTTTTCGTTAAGTAATTGTAAATCACGCGTTTGCGTGGCAGGATTGCAACTGACATAAACAACTCTTTGCGGCTCGCAAAATAAAATTTGTTTAATCACATCATCGTGCATTCCTGCGCGCGGCGGGTCGGTGATAATCACATCTGGCTTGCCATAATTCTCTATAAATGAGCGATTTAACACATCTTTCATATCGCCCGCAAAGAAGAGTGTGTTGTCAATTTTATTAATTTTTGAATTTTCCTTTGCATCTTCAATCGCCTCCGGCACATACTCAATGCCAATAACTTTTTTGCAATTTTTAGCAATAAAATTTGCAATCGTGCCGGTGCCTGTGTATAGGTCATAAACCAATTCATTATCAGTTAGTTGCGCAAAATTTCGTACAATTTTATAGAGTTCATACGCCTGATTTGAATTTGTTTGATAAAACGATTTTGCACCAATTTTAAAACGCAAGCCCTCCATTTCTTCAAAAATATGGTCTTTTCCGTGAAAAATATTAATTTTTTGGTCGGTAATTGTGTCATTGCGTTTTTCATTTACAACGTAAAGCAGAGAAGTTATTTGCGGAAAAGTGTTTTTTAAATGTTCTAAAATATTGTTAATCAATGTTTTATCATTATAAAAAAATACCAAAACCACCATAAGTTCGCCGATAGTTGTGTTGCGTATCATTAATGTTCGCAAAAAACCTTCCTGTTTGCGTAAGTCAAAGAATGTCAGATTGTTAGCAAAAGCATAAGAGCGAATTTCGTTGCGAATTTGATTTGAAATATCGTCTTGTAACCAGCATTTTTTGATGTCCAAAACCTTATCAAACATTCCGGGAATATGAAAACCAACGGCGTTCATATTTTCGGTTTCCTGTAGGGGCGTATTGCAATACGCCCCTACGGGTGGTTCTGTTAGCCATTTGCGGTTTGAAAATGTAAATTCAAGTTTATTTCGATAAAAATAGATATCTTTTGCATCAATAATCGGCTGAATTTCAGGCAGTTCTATTTTCCCAATGCGTGTTAAATTATCTACAACCTGTTTTTGTTTGTAGAAAATTTGTTTTTCGTATAGCAAAATTTGCCATTTACAGCCGCCGCAAACGCCAAAATGTTCGCAAGCCGCATCAACACGCTCGTTTGAATATTTTTTAAAATTAATAACCCGTCCTTCAAGATAATTGCTTTTCTTTTTAACAATTTGAATATCAACAACATCACCTGGAACAGAATATTGCGTAAAAAGCACTTTTTCATCAACTTTTGCAAGTGCTTTGCCCTCGGCAGCAACATCAATTATAATAATATTTTCTAAAATTGGTAATGATTTTTTCATAATGTATTGAAAAGAGAGTTAGGAGATAGAGGTTTTTACTTTTAGATTACAATATTGATTTTATTCTCCTCATCGCCTCTTTTGTGTTGTCGTAGGTGTTGAAGGTGGTTAGGCGGAAATAATTTTCGCCGTTTGCACCGAAACCAACGCCGGGCGTGCCGACAACATTAACTTCGTTCAGCAGAAAATCAAAAAACTGCCACGAACCCATACCATTTGGACAACGAAACCAAATATACGGTGAATTTTTTCCGCCGCTGTAAAAAATTTTCTTTTCGTCCAAAACATCGGTAATCAACGCCGCATTTTTCTTATAAACACTGATATTTTTGTCCGCCTGCGCAATGCCTTCGGGCGAAAGAGCCGCCTCTACGCCGCGCTGCTGCGGGTACGGCGCACCGTTGTATTTGGTTGTTTGACGTTGCTGCCACATTCTGTTGAGCGACATTCCGTCCGATTTCAAATCAAACGGAACAATCGTGTAACCCGCTCTAACACAGGTAAAACCAACCATTTTCGACAACGAACCAAATTCAATAGCGCACGTTTTTGCACCTTCAATCTGAAAAATAGAATGCGGCTTATCGTCTTCTTCGATAAATCTTTCGTAGGCACAGTCATACAAAATTACCGCACCAACAGAATTTGCGTAATCAACCCATTTTTGCAGTTGCTCAAAGTTGAAAGTCGCACCGGTTGGGTTATTCGGCGAACAAAGATAAATCATATCTGACGGAAAATCGGGCGGCGAAGGCAGAAAATTATTTTCCGCATTGCAGTCAATATAGATAATTTTTTGATTGTCCATCAGCGAAGTTGCTTTGTAGAGCGGATAAACAGGGTCAGGCACAAGCACTGTATTTGTGCCTTTTTCAAAAATATCGGTGATATTTGCAATATCGCTGCCGATGCCGTCCCCAACGGTAATCTCCTTATTATCAAGCGTTATGCCGTATTGTTTGTAATATTTTGCCACAGCATTTCGGGCAAATTCGTAACCGATTTCCGGTCCGTAACCGCGAAATGTTTCTGCGTGTTTCAACTCCTCAAACGCTTTGATAATGGCATCTGCCGCGATTGACGGCAAAGGCAAAGTTACATCGCCGATACCGAGTTTTATCAACGGCGCATTTGGGTTTGCCTTCATAAAATTATCTGTCCTCAACGCAATTTCGGTAAAGAGATAATTTTCTTCAAGTTTTTGGTAATGTTTATTTAGTTTCATAAAAATAGGAATTAGGAGTTAGGAGTTAGGGGTTAACTTCTCTTCAAACCACTCCTTTATAATCTCAAATTGTTGCTCTCTGGTAAGGTTGGAGTTGTCTAAAAGCAGAGCATCATCGGCTTGGCGAAGAGGGCTTTCTTCTCTGTGAGTGTCGCGGTGGTCGCGCTCGTTGATGCCGTCCAAAACTTGCCGGTAGTCAGCGGGTTGTCCGTTTTGCAGAAGTTCATCGTAGCGGCGTTTCGCACGCACTTCGGCTGAGGCGGTAACAAAAATTTTCAGTTCCGCATTCGGAAAAACCACCGTGCCGATGTCTCGTCCGTCCATTACAACGCCTTTTTGCGCACCCATTTTTTGTTGCATCGCCACAAGAGAGCGGCGCACAAAACCGATTGCGGAAACACGACTCGCAGCATTGCCCGCTTCAAGCGTGCGTATCTGATTTTCAACGTCCTGTCCGTTCAAAAAAGTATGCTGAACGCCGTTGATATTTTCAAAATGAATTTTTATACCATCAATTTTTTCTGCCAAAACATTTTCATTGATTGATTTTTCGTCAATCAAATTGTTTTGCATGCAAAAAAGCCCAACAGCACGGTACATTGCGCCCGTATCAACGTAAATGTAATCCGCATATTTGGCGAGTTGCTTTGCCATTGTGCTTTTGCCGCACGCCGAAAAGCCGTCTATTGCTACAACTATCTTCATTTTAAGTTAGTGGTTAGTGGTTAGTGATTAATGATTAATGATTAATGATTAATGATTAATGATTAATGGTTAGTGATTAATTTACGATTGAATTTTTAAATCTTTAAATTTTTAAATCTTTGAATCTTTGAATTTTAAATGTCTTGTTACTCATTCTTCTTTTTTCATTTTTTTAATCATCATTATATTTTTCTTCTTTTATTTTAAAGGTAACAGGCAAAGTAAAATATGAATTAACTTTTACTCCTGCTTTTTCACCTGCTTTCCATCTTGGCATTGCTCTTACAAGGCGAATTGCTTCATTGTCAAGAGTTGGATGAACGCCCCTTAACACTTTAACACCATCAATTTGCCCATTTGTGCGCACAACAAAATTTACCAAAACCTTGCCTTGAATACCATTTTCTACTGCAATAATGGGATAATTTATATTTTCTTGTAGCCATTTCCTTAACTCTCTGTCTCCGCCTGGAAATTCGGCTTTTTTAGGTACAAAACTATATACTGAATCAGGGTTGATTATGGTATCAGGCGGAGTAACATCATAATCATAACACATTACCACTTCTTCATAACAAGAAACCATAATATCAATGGGTGCTACTATCTTTTTTGAAGTATCATTGGCAATCGTATCAATTACTTCTGTTGATATTGTGTCCGGCTCATCAATTATTACATAACAATCTGTTGTTTGTGCTTTTTTTCCTGACGAATTGCAGGCAGCCACGCCAAAACTCAAAATCATTGTTCCCAAAACCAATTTCGGTTGAACAAAAATTTTCCAACCATTTGTTTTATCAGCCAAAAACGAAAACAGCCGAAAAACCATTTTTATAAATAAATATTTTATTTTTTGTGCCATAATATTTTTGAGTTAAGAACTAAGAGTTAAGAGTTTTTTAACTTCTGACTTCTGACTTTGAAACTGCAAAGGTAATAAAAAAAAAATTATGAATTATGGGGTATGAATTACTTTAGATTTTTTTTTTTGACATTATTTTTTCCTAATAATTGTCAGACCATCGCGCAGAGGCAGCAAAACCTGTTCTATGCGTTTGTCGTTGGAAATAAAAGAGTTAAAATCAATAATTGCGCGAGTTTGTGTGTCCCCTTGTTCGAGCGGCTGTATCACTTTGCCGTTCCAAAGGGTGTTGTCTGCAAGAATAAAACCGCCTTTGCGGATTTTCGGCAAAACGCACTCAAAATATTCTCTGTATTGCCGTTTATCGCCGTCAATAAAAGCCAAATCAAAAACTTTTTCCAATTTTGGAATAATTTTTAGTGCATCGCCGATATGCAGCGTAATTTTTTTTTCAAAAGGGGAATTTATGAAATTTTTTCGCAAAAAATCTTCCAATTCATCATCAATTTCTATTGTGTCAATATGTGCATTTTCGGCAATTCCTTCGGCGAGGCACAATGCGGAATAACCCGTAAATGCGCCGATTTCAAGCACATTTTGCGGGTTAATCATTCTGCAAATCATCTTCAAAAATCTGCCTTGCAAATGCCCTGACACCATTCGTCCATTGATTAGACGCACATAAGTTTTTCGAACCAGAATTTTCAAATATTCGGGTTCGGGTTCAAGATGATTTAAAATATATTCTTCCATTATGAGTGCAAAATTACAAAATTGTTTTCAGTTTTCAGAAAAAAAAGAGGTAAAAGTTGAAAGAGATTTTTAACCCTTTTTCCTTTTACCATTCGCCTTTTATCAAATAAATTTTCAAAACAAAACCATTGCATATTTTACAACAAAATAAATTATTCCTGCCAAAAGTGCGCTTACGGGAATTGTTAAAATCCACGCCACAAGCAGTTTTTGCGTTACTCCCCAGCGCACGGCAGAGAGGCGGTGTGTTGCACCGACACCGATAATTGCGCCTGTGATAGTGTGTGTTGTAGAAACAGGAATTTTCAAAATTTCGGTAATATAGAGCGTAAATGCTCCTGCCGTTTCCGCTACCATTCCTTCAAGCGGGGTAACTTTTGTAATTTTTGTTCCCATTGTTTTGATAATTCTCCAACCGCCCGACATTGTTCCCAAAGCAATTACAAAAAAACAGACAAACGGCACCCACGCCAACTGGTCTATTGTTGCCATCTCTTTTATGTTGTTCATGTGCATCCACGCAGGCATAGAGTCAAATATTGTCGGGTCTACGGTTGCGGCAATCAATGCGGCACCGATAATTCCCATAACTTTTTGCGAATCGTTCAAACCGTGTCCGATACTGAACAGCGCAGATGAAAGAAGTTGAAGCCGCTTAAACCAGTATTGCGTTTTAGGATAATTCGCTTTTTTGCAGATATACATTACCAAAAGAGTCATCAAAAACGCAATAAGCGCACCAATCAGCGGCGCAAGGAAAATAAATGCGGCTATTTTTAAAATAACGCTTCCTTTAATTGCCACAAAACCTTTGGCTGCAATGGCTGCTCCTGCAAAACCGCCAATCAACGTGTGGGACGAAGACGATGGTATTCCCCACCACCAAGTCAGCAAATTCCATGTTATCGCTGCAATTATTCCTGAAAAAATAACAGGAAGTGTGATATAACTTTGCACTACGGTTTTTGCCACTGTGTCCGCAATTCCAAATTCGCCGATAATATATTTTGCAATAAAAAATGCGGCAAAATTCCAAAACGCAGCCCAGCAAACCGCCTGAAACGGCGTTAAAACCCTCGTTGTAACGATAGTTGCTATCGAATTGGCAGCATCGTGAAAACCGTTGATATAGTCAAAAATCAACGCCAGAATGATGATAGTTATAAGTAAAATCATAATTTTTTTAGTATTGAGTATCAAGTATCAAGTAGTGAGTATCAAGTAGTTATTAGTAAATATAAAATAAAAATTGCACTAACCTGTCTTGATACTTGATACTGTTACTTGATACTAAAATATTTAAGCATTTTTTACAATAATTGTCTTAATAATTTTTCCTGCATGCTCTGCGGCATCAGTGGCGCGTTCGAGTTCTTCCATAATATTTTTGAGTTTTATCAACTCAATAGTATCTTTCTCTTTTTCAAACAGATGTTTGATAAAGTCCTCATAAGTTTCGTCGCCTCTGTTTTCCATTCTATGCAATTTTTCGCACAGAGATAAAATATCATCAGAGTGTTTTTTCAAATTATGAATTTTGAGAATACACTGCTGTAAATCCGCAGCACCTTCGGCAAGCATTTTTGCCAACTCTAACGCTTCGGGCGGCAATGTTTTGGGGTTGTAGATATTAATTCTTTTTGCGCAGGAATTAATAATGTCAAGCACGTCATCAAGTTTGTCTGTCAAATGATGTACATCTTCTCTGTCAAACGGCGTGATAAAAGTAGAAGAGAGAGCGTCGAAGATTGCCTGGGTAATTACATCGCCCGCTCTTTCCTGTTCTTTAATCAATCTGTACGAATCGCTGGTATCTTCATTGTTGCGTTTTTTTTCAACGAAATCAACAAGAAGGTGCGATGCTTTAAGAGCCGTTTCCACAAGTTGGTCTAAAAGCGGAAAAAATTTTGGCTCTTTCGGAGTAAATTTACTAAAAAAGGAATTGTCCATTTTTTTTTTAATATAATAAATTAGTGAATAATGGTTAGTGATTAATTCTTGTTTGTTGTTGGTTGTTTGTTGGTTGATAGTTGATGGTTGATGTTAAAATAAACAACAAACAACAACCGACAACCAATTCTTAACTCTTATCTTTCAAAAAAATAAAAACCATTTAAAGAATATATTGTTCTTTTAATGATTTTCATTTTTGCTTTCATTGTGTATGTTAAAAAAATTATTTACTCATTTCCTTTGTGTATGTTACTACAATATTGATTTTTGAAATATTACCAATATCTATCGGTAAATCTATTATATTTTGCAGCATTTGCAACCCTATAACAGTAACATCAATTGTCATTTTCAACGTTTTATTTTTGTCAAGCAACTGATAATCGGCGATTAAATCATCGCCGTAATTGCCGCCAAAGTAAACAGCCATATTCTTAAAAGTAATCTGGTCTTTTGTTTTGGTGTAGTCAAACTGCATGGTCAAATAACTTGTTACGCCGCTGCCGGTGCCGTCTGCATTTAAGATTAACGGGTCGGGCAACGAAACAACATTATCTATATATCCGCTTGCAAACATGGACAATAGAGGATTGGCAGGAGTAAATTCAATTTTTTTATCAACAAGCACCCAAGTGCCTACCAAAGCATTTTTATCTTTTGTACAAGACGAAAATGATATTGCTGTAAAAGCAATCAGAATTAGTAAAATTTTATTAAAATGTTTCATAATTGTAAAAATATTAATGTGAAAAAAATCGGCACAAAGTTAATGTTTTTTTTTATAAAAATATTATTTTTCAACAAAAATTTATCAACATTTTAAAATTTTGGAAATTAACGAAAATTCTTTTAACTTTGTACCCGAAAATTGTTGTTTTTTGTTACACAAATATATTTATTGACAAAAAAAATGTATCAACCCCCTTTTATACCAAAATCCATTTATCCAACGGTAAAAGAACTCATAATGATAACTTTTGGGTTGCTTTTAATCTCTTTCGGTTGGAAATTTTTCTTTTTGCCTAACCAAATTACGTTGGGCGGTGCAACAGGAATTTCTGCGATGGTGCAATACGCCACAAAGGGCATATTTCCAACGCTTACCACCGATGGTTCTATTCCGATGTTTACAACCTACCTTGTAATAAATCTTGTACTTTTGATTATTGCAATAAGACGTTTGGGCTGGGCTTTTTCTATGAAAACGGCTTTTG
>Ga0209628_10002881_pt1 | contig 11859 bp, 13 predicted proteins | sample TergutCu122P4_FD_187285 | JGI IMG/M metagenome (GOLD analysis project Ga0209628, IMG submission 187285) | Cubitermes ugandensis P4 segment gut microbial communities from Kakamega Forest, Kenya - Cu122 P4 (SPAdes) (version 2) | ecosystem: Host-associated > Arthropoda: Insects > Digestive system...
GCAGTTATGTATGCTTTTGTTATTCCGCTCATTTTGATTGTTGTAGCATTAGCAATTTGCCTTTCACAATTTTCTTCTGAAAGTTTGGCGGCTTCGGTTGCTGTTGTTGTTTTGGCAGTATATTTTTTTGTTCTGTATGCGTTCAGGGAAAAATTTAAAAAGAAGTTTGTGTTTGAGATAAAATAATGATATGATTCTGTCAGCAATAATAATTTTAGGGGCAATAGGTGCGTTGAGCGCTATCATACTGTTTGTTGTTTCTAAAAAATTTGAGATTTACGAAGATCCGAGAATCGGGCAAATACAGGAAATGTTGCCTGCCGCCAATTGCGGAGGTTGCGGTTATCCCGGATGTGGCGGTTTCGCAGCGGCTTGTGTCAATTCAAACAGCCTTGAAGGATTGATTTGTCCTGTGGGCGGAAACAGTTTGATGCAACAGATAGCAGAGGTTTTAGGCAAAACAGTTGGAAGTTTTGACCCTAAAATTGCGGTAGTCAAATGTAATGGAAGTTGTAAAAATCGTCCGCGTACAAATCAATACGATGGAGCTCAGACTTGTGCCATTGCATCTTCCCTTTATTCGGGCGAAACGGAATGTGCTTATGGCTGCCTCGGATTTGGCGATTGTGTAGCTGCTTGTACATTCGCTGCTATAGTTATCAATCCGGAAACACTCCTGCCTGAAATTGATGAAGAAAAATGTACAAGTTGCGGAGCCTGCGTAAAAGTATGTCCGAAATTATTGATTGAATTGCGGAAAAAAGGACAGGAATCAAAACGGATTTATGTCGGATGCTCTAATAAAGACAAAGGAGCGGTGGCAAAGAAAGTATGTGAAGCAGCTTGCATTGCTTGTTTAAAATGTCAAAAAGTATGTTCTTTCGAGGCTATAACTATCACTGATAATATAGCGTATATTGATGACAATAAATGTACCTTATGTTGTAAATGCGTAAGTGAATGTCCCACTTTTACTATTATAGAAAGATGAAAACATTTCGTATAGGTGGGATTCATCCGCCGGAAAATAAATTATCAGCCAATAAGAAAATAGAAAAGATTCCGCTTCCTTCTATGGTGGTTGTTCCGTTGTCGCAACATAGCGGAGCGCCTGCGATTGCAGTAGTGGAAAAAGGAGCAGAAGTGAGAGTCGGAACCTTATTGGCTAAATCGAATGGTCTTATTTCAGCCAACGTACATTCTCCTGTTTCGGGAAAAGCGCTTAAAATTGACGACGCATTAGATGCAAGCGGTTATAAACGTCCTGCAATCTACATTGCCGTCGAAGATGATATTTGGGAAGATACTATTGACCGTAGTGAAAAATTGGTCAAAGAATGTAATCTTACACCGGAAGAAATTATAGAAAAGATAGCTGATGCCGGCATCGTGGGTATGGGAGGAGCAGCTTTCCCTACACAGGTAAAAATGAAACCTCCTGTGGGATTAAAAGCCGAAGTGTTGATTATCAACGGTGTGGAATGTGAGCCTTATCTCACTTCCGACCATCGACTGATGTTAGAAAAAGGCGAAGAAATTCTTACCGGAACTAAATTGTTGATGAAAGCTGTAGGGGTTGACAGAGCTTATATCGGCATAGAAACCAATAAAAAAGATGCCATTGCCCACTTGGGAGAACTTGCAAAATCGTATTCGGGAATAGAAATTGTTCCGCTGAAAGCGAAATATCCGCAGGGAGGAGAGAAACAATTGATTGATGCGCTGATTAGTCGTCAGGTGGCAAGTGGGGCATTGCCTGTTTCGGTTGGCGCTGTTGTGCAAAATGTGGCGACTGCTTTTGCCGTTTATGAAGCGGTACAAAAGAATAAACCTTTGATAGAACGGGTAGTAACTGTTACAGGAAAGAAGTTGTTGAATCCTTGTAACGTACTTGCCCGTATCGGTACACAGATTTCCGAGCTAATCGCATTTGCCGGCGGACTTCCCGAAGATGCGGGAAAAATCATTGCCGGCGGACCAATGATGGGACGGGCTTTGGTAAACATCACAGTTCCCGTAACAAAAGGATGTGCGGGGATTCTTGTTATGCCAAGTTCAGAGTCTCAACGAAAGGAAGCCCGTAATTGCATCCGCTGTTCCAAATGTATTGATGTATGTCCTATGTGCTTACAACCGTGCTTTTGTATGAGCGTAACCGAATTTGCAGATTGGGATAAAGCGGAAAAATCCGGCATTGTGAATTGTATCGAATGTGGTTCGTGCAGCTATGTTTGTCCGTCTAACCGTCCGCTATTGGATTATATTCGCAGGGGAAAAGGAAAAGTAATGGAAATAATCAGAACAAATTATGGCAAATAAACTGATAATATCGCCCTCTCCGCATATTCATAGCGGAGACAGTATTGAAAAGAAGATGTACGGAGTGCTTGTAGCGCTTATTCCGGCATTTCTTGTTTCTTTGGTTTTCTTCGGTCTTGGTGCGTTGATTGTAACACTCGTTTCGGTATCATCGTGCGTATTGTTTGAGTATCTGATACAAAAATACCTGCTCAAAGGCAAAATAACTATTTTTGATGGTTCAGCGGTCATAACCGGAGTATTATTGGCTTTCAACTTGCCATCTAATTTGCCTGTGTGGATTGTTATTATAGGCGCATTGGCAGCTATCGGCATCGGAAAAATGTCGTTCGGAGGATTGGGAAATAACATTTTTAATCCGGCATTGGTAGGACGTGTATTCCTGCTGATTTCTTTTCCGACACAAATGGTGGGCAAAGTTTGGCCTAAGCCGGGGATTTTTCCGATGGAATATACCGATGCTGTAACCGGAGCAACCACATTGGAAATGCTCAAATCACAATTGAAAATGCTCGAATCACATTTAGGAGAAGTTCCCGATCATTTATCCTTGTTTTTGGGAAATATGGGAGGCAGTTTGGGCGAAATAAGCGCGGTGGCACTAATCATCGGACTTATTTATATGCTGTGGAAAAAGATAATTAGCTGGCATATACCAATTATTACAGTGCTGACAGTAGCTATTTTTACCGGAATTGTACACGCTGTAAATCCGGTGCAATATGCCGACCCGCTGGTGCATATTCTTTCGGGCGGATTACTTTTGGGCGCCATATTTATGGCTACGGATTATGTAAGCTCGCCTATGACCAATAAAGGAAAAGTAATCTACGCAATTGGTATCGGAGTGTTGACTTCGATTATCCGCCTTTTGGGAAAATATCCCGAAGGAGTTTCTTTCGCAATTCTGATTATGAATGCGTTTACTCCATTGATTAATACATACGTAAAATCTAAAACATTCGGGGAGGTAGTGAAAAATGGCTAAGTTAAAATCATCTTTATTAAATATGTTTCTGTCGCTTGCGATTATATGCTTGCTTGCCGGTGGAATTTTGGCCGTAGTGAACATATTAACACAGAAAGCGATTGAACAATCAAAGAACGCTAAATTAGAAAAAGCTATCAGAGAAGTGGTTCCGGAATTTGATAATTCGCCTTCGGAAGAAGCATATTATGGTAAGATAAATGAAGGCGATTCATTGAAAATATATCCTGCCAAAAAAGCAGGGCAAATTGTAGGTGTTGTGGTAGAAAGCAATTCGAAAGGCTATGGCGGAGAAATTAAAATTATTGTTGGTTTTGATTCGGAGGGAAAACTTGTTAATTATACTGTCTTGACGCATAAAGAAACTTCCGGCTCGGGAAACAAAATAGGGTCTTGGTTCAAAACAGATAAAAACAAGCAAAATATTATTGGGAAAAATTTAAGTTCAGGAGAATTGAAACTAAGCGTAGATGGTGGAGATATAGATGCCATTACATCAGCCACCGTATCTTCCCGCGCCCTTTTAGATGCAGTGAATCGCGCTTATGCCGCTTATTCGAAGACAAAATATAATTTATGAAAAATTTGAAAATACTGATAAACGGCATAATCAACGAAAATCCGATTTTTGTTTTGCTGTTAGGAATGTGCCCTACCTTGGGCACTACGACCTCTGCGCGCAGTGGTTTAGCTATGGGTTTAGCTACAACTTTTGTGTTAGCTTGTTCAAACGGTGCGATTTCAGCGCTTAAAAATCTGATTCCCGAACAGGTGCGCATTCCTGCGTTTGTCGTTTTAATCGCAACTTTTGTAACTGTTCTGCAAATGTGTATGGAAGCATACCTCCCGCTACTGAACAACACTTTGGGATTATTTATTCCTTTAATTGTAGTAAACTGTATCGTGTTAGGACGTGCGGAAGCATTTGCCGCCAAAAATAAAATTTTCCCATCACTTTTGGATGGATTGGGAATGGGGCTCGGTTTCGCTTTAGCGCTCACGATTTTAGGAGGTGTCCGTGAATTATTGGGAACAGGAAAATTGTTCGAGATCTCTGTTTATCCCGATGATTTCGGTTCCAAGATTTTTATTCAGTCTCCCGGAGCTTTTATCGCATTAGGATTTTTAATAGCAATCATCAATAAACTAAGAATTAAACACTAAGAGTTATGGATTACATAATTATATTAATTACCGCTGTTTTTGTAAACAATATCGTGTTGTCGCAATTTTTGGGAATTTGTCCGTTTTTGGGAGTATCTCAGAAGGTAGAAACAGCGCTTGGTATGTCGGCGGCAGTAGCGTTTGTGATGACACTCTCCACATTACTTACCTATTTGGTGCAAATATATATATTGGTTCCGGCAGGTTTAGCATTTATGCAAATCATTAGTTTTATATTGCTTATTGCGGCCTTAGTGCAAATGGTTGAGATTATACTGAAAAAAGTATCTCCTGCATTGTATCAGGCATTAGGTGTTTTCCTGCCTCTGATAACGACTAATTGTACTATTTTGGGAGTTGCCTTCATGGTAATCCAAAAAGACTATAATTTGCTGATTTCCATTGTTTTTGCTATTTCCACAGCCATTGGCTTCGGCTTGGCGTTGATTATATTTTCCGGAATACGGGAACAGTTATCATTTACAAAAATCCCCGAAGGAATGAAGGGAACGCCTATTGCTCTGATAACAGCCGGAATTTTGGCTATGGCATTTATGGGATTCAGTGGAATTGTTTGAAACACTGACGTAAATGAGCAATTTAGCGAGGGAGCATAACGCAGAGTTTGGGATTTTTAGAAGTGCCCATTAGCAAATTTAGAAATCCACAATCCGGTAAAAGTTATCAGTCCATTGATAATAAGTAATTCATAGCCACATTTATATCCAAAACAACTGAATAGTACAGAATCAAGCAAATAGGAAAGTAGGGGAGAAGCGATACAAATATACGGTATCAAGGACTCCTTAGGTCTTATTTTAGTAAACAATCCAAATGCAAACATTCCAATCAACGGGCCGTAAGTGTAGGAAACTATTGTATAAATGGCATCAATAACGCTTTTATTGTTGGCAATTCTGAAAACCAATATGCTTAATATGAAAACAATGGAAATTGCTATATGCGTTCTTTGTCTAAGTCTTTTAGCTTTTTGGGCAGGCAACTTAGAGATATTTAATATATCTATACAAAAAGATGTTGTTAAGGATGTTAAGGCGGAATCAGCGCTGGAAAATGCAGCAGACATAAGTCCGACCATAAACAATGCTACCACTGCGGTTCCCAACATGCCGGTTGCTGCAAACATAGGAAGTATTTCATCCGAAACATCCGGAAGTTCAATTTGATGAATATTGGCAAAAAACAGTAATAAAATACCCAAACAAAGAAAAAGAAAATTGATGGGAATAAAAGTCCATGCGTAACTGTACATATTTTTCTTTGCTTCTTTCAGATTCCGGCAGGAAAGATTTTTTTGCATCATGTCTTGGTCTAATCCCGTCATAGCTATTACTACAAATATTCCACTGAAAAACTGTTTAAGAAAATGTTGGGGACTGTTGAAATCGTTAAATTCAAATATTCGGAAATGTTCGTTAGAGCCTATTGCCGCCACTGTCTGAGAAAAACTGAAATCGAGTTTGGAGATTACCTGCCAGATTATCAACACCAAAGCTGCAAGGAGGAAAAATGTTTGCAGAACGTCTGTCCACACAATTGTTCGTATTCCGCTTCTGAAAGTATAAAGGAATATCAGAACCACAATAATTGAAACAGTAACAAAAAAAGGGATTTCCCAATAATCAAATATATAACGTTGCATTATCAATACGACGATGTATAATCGGGCGGCAGCTCCCAGTAATTTGGATAACAAAAAAAACGAAGCGCCTGTTTTGTAGGCTCTTATCCCCATTCTGTTTTGTAAATATGTATAGATTGAGGTAAGTTTAAGTTTGTAATAAAGCGGCATCAAAACTTCTGCGATGAGTACGTAGCCAAAGAAAAACCCCAATGTCATTTGGATGTAAGTCATGTCTGTGGTTCGTACCCATCCGGGTACAGAAACAAATGTAACACCGGAGATAGAAGCGCCTATCATTCCAAATGCCACTACCAACCAAGGCGACTTCCGGCTTCCGATGAAGAAAGCATCGTTATCCGAATGTTTTTTGCCTGCAAAGAAAGAGATTGTGAGAAGCAGGCCGAAATACAAGGCAATAATCAGGAATAAAAGGGTACTGTTCATTTGATATAAGCAGAAGTGTATTTTCTTTTTCTTAACCGCATTTTCTGAATACATTATTTCTGTGATAGTCCAAATATTCAAGTCGTTTCGAGTTAATAAAATTGCTGTCTAATTGATATTCTAAAATGTGTGTTTTTACTTCTTCGCTAAGTTGAGCGGAAACAACAATTTTCCCATCTGTGTCAAATGTGATATAGCCCAAGTCAAACAAAGAGTCAAAATTTCGACTTAAAAGTATTCCGTTGTTTACATCATACGCTTCAAAATCATTGCTTTGAATAAACGGTTTGATATGGCTTGCGATAAGAACAGGATAATCCAAACGTTCAACCATACATTTCTCGGCTTGATAAACGGCAAAACTTTCTCTTTTTAATTCGGTTTTGTATAGCATATGAAGATACGGGTCTCTTTTTTTAGATTCTAATTCTAAATTTTCTCCAAAAATTCTTTTGGCATCTTCGGTAAAGTAGAGTTCGTCATTGACAAAACAAATTTCGTCTAATTTATTCAGAATGTTATTTAAATATCCAACTTGATTGTATTTCCTTTGAATGAAGGTTTTCCCATCTTTTGGGTCTATTTGATTTGCAAGGTTCAAATACTCATTAAGTTTTTCTCTGTCTAAAAAACCTTTTTCAACAGTTTCAATATCTACCAACATCAAAGCAATTATATCTGATTTTGAGAGTTTTCCATTCTCAATCAGAGTATTGATTAGAAAATTAAGTTGGTGCAACGAGGATTCATCGGTAACACTACGATTAAAACTTGAATTGTCGTAAACAATTCTTGATAATAATGTTTTTCGTTTTCTATCTGTTTTTGCTTGCAAATAATCTTTTGTTAAGATATGGTATGACAATAGAAAAGAATTGACAAATCCCATTTTTACTAATTGGTTTATTGATTTTCGAATCGAAATGTGATTAATAGGATTTACTTTGTAAACCTCATCTTGTAGTCTGGAATATTTTTCCTCTGAATATTCTTCTTCCTTATGTGTGTCAATAAAATCAACACATACAGTAAGAGTGGCTAAAAATTTTTCGCCATTATAATCGGTAAAAGCATTCGTCAGCCCCCAGTATTCCTCATAATTTTGTATTTTCGCCATAATTCTCATTTTTTACTATGAATAAATATTCTGTATTTTTTTGTTTGTTTTCCTTTCCTGTTATTTTGTAAATATGCTCTGTTTCAATAATCTGAATATTTTTTGCTCGTTTTTCAAGCAAATATAACATTTCATTTTTTGTTGGAAAAGAACGATTATTGTAACTCAAAAACCAATATTTAAAATTGTTCAATTTTGAAAATAGATTGTCAAATAAAATTCCTACGGTTTTAACATCGGTAAAGTTATTTTCAAAAGGCGCGTTTGTTTTTTCTGTTATGAAATTATCAATCAATCCGTAAAATCCAAAATAATTATTCATTGTCCCTGCGTAAGGTGGGTCTAAATAAATTATGTCGGCTGTTACTTTTTCTAATAAATTAAAAATATCATCATTATATGCTTGGTTTTTCTTGCCATTATTAAAAACGGCTCTGTTATATTCGTTTACATTGTCTATAAAATGTTGTTTAAACGATTTGTTATGATAGGCGCGTTTACGCTGATATTTTTTATAACTATACTCTTCATCGCGCAGTTGCACAATTTTATCCCATTTGATATTGAATCTCGAATAGGGCATTTTGCGAATCATTGCTCTTCGCATAAGTGCGAAAGCAAGTGATTTTTTTTCTTCAGAATCAAGTTTATCAATATTTTTTCTGTATAAATCAAGTTCTTGGCATTCATTTTCAAAGAAAAATTGATTGGCGTAATTTTTTGTCATAAATCCGCTAAAAACATCGCCCTCAAAAATAATGTCAATATCTTTTTTGTCTAAAACAATGGAATTGTTTTTTATTAAAGCGTTGGCTATGTGGTAGTTTGTGGTTAAAATATCATTTGTATAAATTTCCAATCCTCTGCATTTGGCTTCGTAAGCCAATGAACAACCGCCCGAAAAAGCGTCAAAAATAGTTGTAGCATCACTTGGAAATTGGTCGCAAATCCATTTCGCAATTTTTTCTTTGTTCCCTATATAGTTGACTTTGGGGTATTTAAACATTTGTACTCATTTGGATAATACATTCGGCAATTGCTTCCGCCATTTTGGGCGGAACGGCATTGCCGACTTGTTGTTGTTGAGAAATTTTAGTACCTTTGAAAACAAAGTCATCGGGAAAAGATTGTAGAGTGGCTAATTCTCTGACCGTTAATGCTCTATTCTGCTCATAATGAAAAATTTTACGCATATCGCCTGTTACGCAAACAGAAGGCTCGTTGCTCTTGTAACGAATATATTTCCGTACATCGCCCGATTTCGGGCGAATTTTTTCAGGAATTTCTGCGCGGTCGCCACCATCAGACACATAACTCATTTTTTCAAGCATTTGTGCCGAATGAGCCATTGCCTCGTGGTTGGGAATATTTGATTTTTCGCTTGTACTTAATTTTGGGTATTTTCCTAAAACTTGTTTTACAGTTACAGGTTTTTCTGTTGTTTTTTGCGGAAAAATATTTTTTACATTTATTCGGTTGCCTACAAAAATAATTCTTTGTCGAGATTGTGCAACTCCGTAATCAACAGAGTTGATTATTTTACAATCAACCTTATAGCCTAAGTTTTCAAAATCGGCAATAATTTCTTTTCGGGTTTCGCCTTTGTTGTGATTGTAAAGCCGAGCAACATTTTCCATTACAAAGAATTTTGGTTTTATTGTTTTTACAACTCGCACAAATTCTTTGAAAAGTCGGTTGCGTTCATCGTCTAAAAATTTTCTTCCGATTTTTCCTGCAATGCTGAAACCTTGACAAGGCGGTCCGCCAATTATTACATCTATTTGCTTTTTTTTGGTTAATTGTAAAATTTCTTTTTCAGATAAATCGCAAATATTCTTTTGAATTAGATTGTGTTTTGGGAAGTTGAATTTATACGTTTCGCAAAAGCTAGGCTCAATATCAACGGAAAATACATTAAAAAAGCCTTTGCGGTCAAAGCCCAAAGAGATTCCGCCTGCTCCTGAAAACAAATCTATATAATTCAAATTTTTCATAGCGCAAAGTTAGCATAAAATCCACAATTACACACAAACACATAAAAATCTCTTTCAAAATTTATAGGGGAAAAGTACAATAATTTTTGGCAACTTTTCAATCAGATATTTTCGCCCAAATATTAGAATCTCATATTTTTTTGTAACTTTGCAGCGAAATTGGGTGTGTTATGTCCTCTTTTCTTTAATAAATTGCAGGTATGAAAGGCAAAAGCATAATAAGTAAAACTACTTTCATCAATTCAAAAATAACATCTACTATCAGCGTTTCATTGGTGTTATTCCTTTTAGGTATCATTGCTTTGTTGTTTCTGATAACAAAAAATCTGTCTATCTATGTAAAAGAAAATATGTCTTTTTCAATTGTATTGTCGGAAGATATGAAAGAATTTGACATTAAAAGATTACAACAAAGAATAGATTCATCTCCCTACGCAAGATCGACCGAATATAAGTCCAAAGAAGATGCTGCGAAAGAAATGGAGATAGAATTGGGCGAAAATCCTGAGATTTTTTTAGGTTTTAACCCTTTTCGGGCTTCTATCGAAGTGAAATTAAATCCGGAGTATTCCAACAATGATAGCCTTGCTGTCGTGGAAAAAATGTTAAGAGAAAATTCCAACATAAGAGATGTTACTTATCGCAAAGACTTGTTGGATGCTGTCAATAATAATATGAAAAAACTCGGAATATTCTTAGTCATCTTGGCAGGACTTTTGCTGTTTATCTCTTTTGCTCTGATTAACAATACAATACGATTAATGATTTACTCTAAAAGATTTCTCATCCATACCATGAAATTGGTGGGAGCAAGCAATTCTTTCATCAGAAAACCATTCATTTATTCAAACATATTGACCGGAATTTTTGCGGCTTTCATAGCAATGGGATTGCTGTTATGTTTGGTTTATCTCGGCACACAAGGAGGATTAAGCAATCTATTTGAGTTAATAGGAATCGACTCATTGGCTGTTGTATTCGGAATAATTATGACATTAGGTATATTAATCTCTATAACTGCTACTTTCTTCGCTGTAAATAAATATTTGCGTACCAAAGTGGATGATTTATACCAAATTTAAAAATCAACTTTACAAATAAAAACAATGGATCAGAAAGATTTTGCGCTCAGTCGGAAGAACTTCATGTTATTAGCTGTTGCTATTGTTATCATCGTCATTGGTTTTTGCCTGATGGCAGGAGGCGCCACTACCGAAGAATCAGGATTCAATCCTGCGATTTTCAATGCAAGACGTATCGTTGTAGCTCCTATTGTAACTATGTTAGGATTTATCTTGGTAGTCGGAGCTATTCTATTCAAAATGGACAAAAAATAATCGAAAGAAATGGAAGAAATTACATGGTTACAAGCCTTGATACTTGGAATAGTACAGGGTTTAACAGAATATTTGCCTATCAGTAGCAGCGGACATCTGACTATACTGGGTACTTTTTTCGGATTGAGCGGAGAGGATAACCTTCTGTTCGCGATTGCAGTGCACGCAGCAACAGTTTTAAGCACATTACTTGTTTTGAGAAAAGAGATTTGGGATATAATAAATGGTTTATTCAAATTTCAATGGAATGAAGAAACAAAATATTTCGCAAAGATACTTCTGTCGATGATTCCGGTTGGAATTGTAGGAGTACTATGCAAAGATTATGTGGAGGCAATTTTTGGTAGCGGATTATTTATTGTAGGTTGTATGTTATTGCTTACGGCCGCGCTACTTTTCTTTTCATATTATTATAGACCTAAACAAAAAGAAAATATCTCATTCAAAGATGCTTTTATCATCGGTATCAGTCAGGCAATAGCCGTATTACCCGGATTATCCCGTTCAGGGACAACCATATCAACAGGATTGATGCTGGGCATTAAAAAAGAACATATTGCTAAATTCTCATTTTTAATGGTAATCATTCCTATACTGGGAGAAGCTTTGTTAGATTTGATGAAAGCGATGAAAGGAGGCTTTTCCTCAGCAAGTTCAAGTATTTCGGGAATTAGTTTATCCATTGGCTTTATTGCAGCATTTATTTTCGGCACAATTGCATGTAAATGGATGCTTAATCTTGTAAAAAAAGGCAAACTGATTTATTTTGCTTATTACTGTGCTACAGTAGGATTATTGATTATTGTTTTGAGGTTGTTTGGTGTAATTTAATGTGTAATAATTTTTGCATG
>Ga0209628_10002883_pt1 | contig 11855 bp, 10 predicted proteins | sample TergutCu122P4_FD_187285 | JGI IMG/M metagenome (GOLD analysis project Ga0209628, IMG submission 187285) | Cubitermes ugandensis P4 segment gut microbial communities from Kakamega Forest, Kenya - Cu122 P4 (SPAdes) (version 2) | ecosystem: Host-associated > Arthropoda: Insects > Digestive system...
ATAGTGAGCTGTGCTTGTTACAGGACAGGGGCCTGCCTCCTTAGCTCCCTACCACTGGTGTCCTGCATACTGTCATGCCCAGCACCAGCAACAGGCATGCCCCGGCGAACCCCAGGCAGCGTCTCTATTTCTCATTATTTATTTGACTCCATCTGTCATGGGTAGCATGTGTTGTGGGGAACATGGCCCACAGATCTATGGTGGGAGTATTCTAACCTGCTGCCCACATAGGGGTGGTGGTGGTGGTGGTGGTGGTTGTTGTTGTTGTTGTTGTTGTTATTGTTGTTATTTGTCGTCGTCTCTTGTCATGGGCCTTTCCTCCCTGGCACTTGTGCCAATTGTGATCCCCACTGCCCAGGCTTAAAGTTTCAGACTGCCGTGCTCTCTATATTATTTGTGATGTTCCAAGTATAGCTGTCTTCTGTAGTGAATCTATTGAATGTTTTCCTGGCATGGCTTCCAAATTTGCTCCTCTTACTATTCCGATGTCTCCAGTTATTACTGTTACAAGTATACATTTCATGTTTCACATTTGTTATACCTGTATGCATAAACTCTTCTGTTTTAGTTTCTTTTCTGCTTGCTTTTGCATGATGATGATGATGATCATCTTGATGATCATGTCATCATAGTGGTGGTGGTGTTGGTGGTGGTGATGTGGGGTATATATAATATATATTATCCCGTTATAACTTCATAAAATATTAAGTAAGAACAGAATAAATTAATTTTTAATCTGTGCATACTGTATAATATATTTATCCTTTAATAATTATAAGTTATTTGTTGGAGCAGTGCCTGTAAACTGTGGAATTAATGAAGACAGTATGTTCTAAGAATCTGTAAGATTGACATCCCAATCCATCTGGCACATACTTTTATACATGTATAATATGTTTACATTTTTATAATTTGGTTGATCTGATGATGACCATACGTATTTGGTTGAAATGTGTTGCAGTAAGAATATGATAAATTAACGTCAATAATAAAGTCATTTAGATGGTGAGAAGTACCATTTATTATTATAAATAACACCAAACAGATTAACATTAAAGGCATTAAACAGTATGTTTAGAGCAAAGGACATTCATCATCATATTCATTTTTTGACTCTGAATTTATGAAAACCTGATCCTTCAACCTTCTGTTTAAAATGTATTTTCTGCATAAAGTCATGTGCTTCACATGAGGTTTAACCTAGTTTCTCAGTGTGTCTTCTATGGTTTCAAATGTGTAAACTTGTATTGGTGTGCTTGTAGTGGATATTAAGACTATCTCACTTCAATTATTTCATGAAAAACACTTTATAAGCAAAGTTTTAAGAGCTGAATTAAACACATGTTAGTAGAGATGTACCCTGAAACAGGTGTTATTGACTTCAAGCAGTTTATTGACATTTTGTATGTTGCTGAAATTTTTATGATGACTCAAGTTGTCACTGCATTTCACTGTATTTATCAGTGAACTGTGAAGTATCTGAATGAGATGGAAGAATATATGACAAGGAAGGGCAATTACATTTGTAATTTCCTGGTGGTGTTATTTGTGAAAATGGCTGATGCCATCCTGCATGTGTCACAAAACTTCATGTTTCAAAGTGGTGCATTATTTCCCTGTGTTCAGATAGAAGGCGTTTACAAATTCAGAAGAGAATGAATATTATTTTGTGTGAAGCATATCTCTTTGCACAGGCACAGAATGTGGGGATATCCATTTTAATATGTAAAACATTTGACCAGTGTCATGAAACTTAGCAAAAACATTATTTGTATAGATAAACACACAGACTTGCCATCTAATACAGATATTTAGTTGTAATGCAATATAACAATGTGTTTTGGCCCACTCTAGAACCATCATCAAGCTGTCCAATAAAAACTTTTTAGAAAAGGAAAACGTGGTACAAAGTACAACTTTGTGTGCTTTTATGAGATCTCAAAACTTACAGAAAATTAGTTAATATGTGTCCTTATTGGGTCAGTTAGTAGCTGTTATTTATATAAAATCATCTATTTTTAAAAACAATATGTATAGAATTTACATGTTGTATTCTAATATTTCTTGTAAATTCAAAACTATGTTCAAAATTTCTTTATGTTGAGGCCTGATTTTTTTATCTTCAGTCTTCAAATGTGTTATGAGGTTGTGTGGTGAAGGTTGAGTTCACATGGGTTACATAATCTCTTACTGTTAATTTTCCATGCTTCCCAGATTCTGTTTTTACTGGTCAAACAGATTATACCGCTTGCAACCACCACAAAACAACCAGGAGCACAGTTCAAGGTTTATTTACCTGTATTTATGTTTAAACACAATGGGATGACAACCATCAGATTAAAAACATTGTGCAATTTAAACCCACACCAAAGTAGTACTTCTTAATTTCTTTGCATCAGTAATTGTGCATGCATACCATACTTGTGGAGTCCCAAAGTATGCTTTATGAATTCTGCTTATAGAAAACCCAAACAAATGCCTTTGCTAGGATGAGAGGAAAACCAGTGTACATATTGCTTGTTCTGCAGGGGTGCTGATAAGTCCTAAGCCCGACCTACTTCCCGATGTTTTTTGTTGGATGGTGAGAATATTTCATTTGATGCTAGTCTTGTTACATATATATAAATAGTACTAATATTCCTCCAATTATGATTATGAATAGGATATATAAACATCAAAATCTTCTGTCACTGTAGCCTGTTTTTTTCCTGGTTGGGCTAAGGACTTATCAGCACTCTCGTATGGGGGAAAACACAATGATTGATTGAAACGCTATTGCTAGACTGTAAGGAGAACATAAATTGTTAATAATAGGTGGGCTATAATTGTGTATTAAAATGTTGGCCACAAAGTGGACTTGTTATTATTAGTTACTTTAAAAGTGTTTTCTGGGACAAGGAGGCACATGAAGAGTGTAACTACAGTGGTGGTGGTGAAATCACAGACTAATGTTGATGAAAATCTGTAAAAGGTAAAGTAAAGTTCACCCACTAACCTACCATGAAGGCACAGGCAAGGAGTAGAGGTATAGCTATGTTCTTTTTTTAAACTCAGGGCTAGATGTGGGTGGGTGGTTAACATCATGCCCCGGCTTTCTTACTCCTGGGAATGACCTGTTACCCATTGTGCAGCAGGCTTGGTGCGTCCCAGTTGTAAAACCATGAAGTACTGCCGCCATGCTTTAACTTTATCTTAGAAATATTACATTATTTCCTTTTGGGAAAGTTACAAACATTAAGTCAAGAGTATATTGCCCAACAGATGGAAATTGTAACCAGTACTTTTGGATATCTGCTAAAAATGCAACCAAAATTAAACAGTCTTTTGAAAATAGCAGCTATATTGCTGATGCAAAATGACATGGAGAGAACATATTTGACACTGGTGACAAATCTCTTCTGGCCTGGTTTAAGAACATAAGAATGGATAGTCCTGGGTGGTAGGGGTTGAGTACTCTTAGAAAAAGCAAATAGTTCTGCATAAAAATGAACTCACATTGAAGATATTTCTTCAGCCTGGATTGATTGATGGAAAACTCAACACAGAACTGTGATTAAGAAAGTGTGTGGTGAATGTGCTACTTTTCATGAAAGGGATGTAGATGAATGGAAGAGCCTAGAGTTGAGGAAATTTGGTTACATTTTCACCACATGACATTTACAGTGGAGATGAAACAAGGGTCTTGAAAATAACAATGCCTGATTGCATTCTGGCATTTAAAAACGGATGTTGTTAGGTGTTGAAATGTTTTCTGAAAGATTTGATGCATTTAATTTGTGTTAGTGTGACTGGGGAAAGGGTGCCATTGCTTGGATGCAAAGCTGCAGGTTTTGAAGTCTGCATGTAGGCTGCCTGTTGAATACAGAGCTAACAGAAGAGCATGGATGACTTCCTTCTTGTTTGATGAGTGGCTGCTAAAATTTGATAAGCAGATGAGAGCTATAAAGCACAGTTTTGCTCTTATTCTTGATAACTGTGCTGCTCATTCTTTAAACACAGCTGCTTGGACAAACATGTTAGTTTTTTTTTTCTTGCACCTAATTCAATAATCATCACTCTTTTGATGAATGTTAGGGTAATTACAAATTTCAAACTGCATTAATGCAGTCATTTGGTATGCCAGTGATTAGCTGCTCACAATGAAGGAGTTGGATTTCAGTCTTTTTTTATTCATTGTGTTTTGTATCCCACCTCATACACAGTAGAGCTAGAAATAATCATCTGTTACAAATCAGTGGGAGTTATTATTTTGAGAGAAATGAAGTATATAAATGGGTTGATTTGTCAGATTTCACTAGCCATGACGGACAGAAGTGATTAGGATGCAATTAATCACTGCATATCTATTTCTGATGGAGTCAAATTTAATGATTATGTCACTCTTGGTGATACCACAGCAGTTTATGAGGCTCCCTATTGATCATGACATTTTTGCTCCTGTGTCTGCTCATGCTGTAATGGATGACAGCGATGATGAAACTGAGACCTGTGCTTATGAATTAGAAAGTGAAAGCCCACAGTTGTCACAGCACAGAAAGCTGTGGGAGCTTTCACGATCATTACTGAATACTATGATGCACATGGTTTATATGAAAATATAGATATTAATGTGTTCTGTGTTGAGAAGCACCTTCAAAGGCGATTAGCAGGCTCCATGAAGAAAGAAACATAACTGTTTTTTGAAGCAAAGGAAAATACTCTTGGATGTACTGAATGTATCTGTTAATGTCCATGTGAGGTAGAATAGAAATTAAGCATCATTTAAATGGTATCAATGTGAATGTTTTTTTTTTAATGTGGTGTAACTGGGCGTCAGGTATAACAGACTTTGGTTATAACATTTCTTTGTGGGACACCCCTGAGAATCCATTGTAATCAAGGTTGACTGTACTTGAGCCATGTGTCATTATGCTGTTGCAGGTGGAACTGATGGACCTGGTGAAGAGTCACAAGGTAGTGCAATTAGCACAGCAACAACTGAAAGTATGAAAAAGAAGGGGCGCATGGAAGTTGGAGATAGTGAAAGGTAGTGACTGGAACTTTATAATATGTTTAGTAAATTTTTTTTTATATTATAAGCAACATGTAAAAACTTGGATAAAGTTAGAAGAAGTATGTTTAGAAAGAAATTTAGCATTTTCTTGGGAAGTGGTTGATTGGAACACTAAATTAAGGAAAACCAAAAATGGGGGGAGGGGGGATTTAACACACAGATATGATCTGTAACAACTGAAATTGTATGTTAAATAAAACGTTAAATAGTAGATATTAGGTGACATCTTCATATCACTTTCAGTTTGTGAGATCATGGATACTTCACTATTCACATTTTTGTTGCCGCGTGTGCTTTTCAAGTATGTGTGGTGTAATAAGATGGTATAGGTTAGACAGTCGAAACACAACTAATAATGTGGTGTAGTATTTATTGCTAAGACTACATGTTTCGGCCCTTCCACTGGACCATCATCAGGTCTCGAAATTTGCCTCAGAGGAGACTATACAGTGTGTTAATTGCAACAAGATCTCGTTGGTAGCATGACCATTTGACAGATATCGGGAGAATCTATTATTGTGATCAATATCACAGGCTGTATCAGGTTTCAGTGCCCTGAAAGTGAAGTGCGCATGGTGTGGACCGATGGAGTGGTTGGGTACTAGGGATAGGAAGGGACAGGGTGGTTTTAGGGAGATACGCGTTCAAGTAAGGTTTCCTCGGTATCAGTGGGAGGCAGCCCAGTAGGTGTGGGAAATGACATTGTAACCACGGGGGCTGTATGCTGTGATGAGAATGTAGCGTTGTTCACAGTGTTCATGAATTGGATAAATATTTACTATTCGAAATACCCCTAGGGGGTATATACTGTAATATAGAATGTAGAGATGTCTATAGTGCTCGTGAATTAGACAGGAATATTCTAATTCAAAGCGTGAAGTTGGCTCTCTGTGCTAGTTTGCCCTGGAATTGGAGTGCGGGGCGCTTGGGGTGAGAACGTTGAGATTGGTGTGAGTAGAACTATCTGCTGTGGTGGGCAGCGGCTTACACATTTTAGGAGTTAAGCTTTTCTCTTGTGGAAACATAAGCATGTGTTTAACATCCTGGAGAATTGTGTGTGTGGGAGAAAATAGTTTGTAGTAGAAAATGCAATTACTTACATGTGAAGCGGTGTAGAAGAAGAAATCCGCCATGTGTATTCGTAAAGATAATCACTGGAGTGTGGTAAAGAATTCACTAGTAAGCACTATCTTGGTGTGTCTTCTGTCGGTTGTGATCAAGTGTTGGGTAGAGAGTGCAGGGCAGTGGCTCCAAAACGGGAAAAGGCAAGGTTGGGTTTTTATGGGGGTAGGGGTTGTGTGGGGGATGAGGGGTTTTTTTATTTAGGTTCCATTTGGAAGTCTCCGAGTATGGCATCAAAGATTCTATTAACAGAGAGGGTGTGATCATCATTAAGGTGGTTGTGTATGGCCGCCTGTCTGTGTATGTGGAAGCGCTCTATTGTGTCGAGGTGGATGCCTTTTGTCTGGACTGTAACACTCGCATGATGTCTTGCATGTTCCTGAGACATCATGCGAGTGTTACAGTTCCAGAAAAAGGCATCCACCTCGACACAATAGAGCGCCTCCACATGCACAGACAGGCGGCCATAAACAACCACCTTAATGATGATCACACCCTCTCTGTTAACAGAATCTTCGATGCCATACTCAGAGACTTCCAAATGGAACCTAAATAAAAAAAATCCCTCATCCCCACACAACCCCTACCCACCCCCTACCCCACTCCTCTACCCCCATAAAAACCCAACCTTGCCTGTTCCCCATTTTGGAGCCACTATCCTCCACTCTCTACCCATCACTTGATCACAACCGACAGAAGACACGCCAAGATAGTGCTTACTAGTGAATTCTTTACCACACTCCAGTGATTATCTTTACGAACACACATGGCGGATTTCTTCTTCTACATCGCTTCACATGTAATTAATTGCATTTTCTACTACTAACTATTTTCTCCCACACACACAATTCTCCAGTATGTTAAACCCACGCTTATGTTCCCACAGGAGAAAAGCCTGACTCCTAAAATGTGTACGCCGCTGCCCACCACAGCAAATAGTTCTACTCACACCAATCTCAACGTTCTCACTGCCAACCCAAGCACACCACACTCCAATTCCAGGGCAAACTAGCACAGAGAGCCAACTTCACACTTTGAATTAGAATATACCTGTCTAATTCACAAGCACTATAGACATCTCTACATTCTATATTACAGTATATACCGCCTGGGGTATTTAGAATAGTAAATATTTATCCAATTCACGAACACTGTGAACATCGCTACATTCTCATCACAGCATACAGCCCCCGCGGTTACGATGTCATTTCCCACACCTACTGGGCCGCCTCCCACCAACGATACTGAGGAAACCTTACCGAATGCATATCTCCCTAAAACCACCCCGTCCTTTCCTATCCCTAGTGCCCAACCACTCCATTGGTCCACACCACGCCCACTTCACTTTCAGGGCACTGAAACCTGATACAGCCCGTGATTTTGGTCATAATAATAGATTCTCCCGATATTTGTCAAATGGTCATGCTACCAACGAGATCTCGTTGCAATTAACACACTGTATAGTCTCCTCTGAGGCAAATTTCGAGACCTGATGATGGCCCAGTGGAAGGGCCGAAACATGTAGTCTTAAGAATAAATACTACACCACATTATTAGTTGTGTTTCGACTGTCTACCCTATACCATGTTATTGTATCTAACACAACGGGGATGTCACAACTTAAGATGTGTGGTGTAATTTTTCATGATAAATCCTTCTAAAAGTAAATTTTGTTGATGAACTGTGCTGGTTCTGGTGATATGAAATTTATTGGTATTAACTTTATTGAGGATAAACATTCATAATATAAACATAACACAGAGTTTTGTATGTCTGCTGTTGGTTTCTCGAATGTATTGTTTAATGTTTGATTTTATTCTATTTTATTTTTTTTTTTTTTAATGCTACCAGTAAGGAGTTTACTGTGGACCAAGTCACTGAGTACCAGTGGCCATTGGAAAAGGGTGGAGAGAGTTTGATGATACAGGAACAGATTTCAGAATATTTGGGAGTAAAATCTTTCAAGAGAAAATACCCTGACTTGAAACGGCGCGTTGTGGAAGCTGAGGAGAAGACATACCTAAGAGAGAAAGGTCTTGTTACAGAAGCAATGTGTGACTTAGGTAATTACATTCTTGTATTTGTTGTGATCTGCATTTCAGAGTTTGAATTATTGATGCCGTACTGACACTGGACTTACGTTCAGGCATTGTACTGTTTCAGCTAGCAGCTCTCCTGATTTGCAACTTTGCCAGATACACTTCAGAGTTGTGCCATAACATAGGCCATAATCATCACATTCTAAATCATTACCTACCGTAATCTCATCTCATTCAATATTATGTAACCTGTACAGCTGAAAGAACATATTAAGAAGCTCAGGAAACAGTTACATACTTGAGACATAGTCTTGTATATTTAATTATTCAGCCCACAGGTAAAGTGCACTAAGTGGGGTTTTTCGGCACTGCGGCCTTTCCAGGCCTCTTGTACCCTTACCCCAATGAGTTCCTTCATTCATCTCCAAAGGTGCCTCACACCAAGCGGCAGGAGAAACCTCTACCAGCGAAGGAAGGAACTTAGCAATCAGTAATTCACATAATTGCTAGGTTCTTTTACATGCCTCAAAGCTGAGACATGGGACAGATGTTTTACTTCCCTTCCGAAGGAAGGCATGCTGAGGATTTTTACATCAGAAAAATCCAACGGCTTTGGCCGGGTTTGAACCTACGAACTCGGGTTCCAGAGGCCAGCATGCTAACCACTAGACCACTGAAGCCGTACAGCCCACAGGTATATTTGTAATCATGCCTGTGGCTTACTGGTCATAAAGCTTGGTTTGGAAATTAAGATATATTGAAATTTTGGCTGTTCATCTAAAGTAAGAGTTTGTTCATTTTAACTGCAGAGCACATGAGATACATACATTCATACAATATGCCTTTTTGAAAATTCTTAGTAGTAAACACATTTAAACCCTTCAGTGGGGAGTAGGTTTCCACTGAAATTCTGCCTGATTGGGAAGGTTTTTCTTACAGCCTATGTCTGGAAAGTGTTGAGACTGTTGGTATAAAAATGAGTATGGTGTATTTACACTCTGGTGCTGAGATTCTCCTTCAAAATATCTTCCTCCTACATCAATACACTGCTTTCAGTGTTTATGGAGGTCTTTGGAGCAGTCCTGGAAAGCACTTTCTGGAATGCTGAAGAGCTGTTTTGTCATGGCTGTCTGAATGGCCTGAATGTCAGCATGGTGATGGCCTTTCAGTGCTCATTTCAGTCTTAGGAATAAGAAAAATCACAAGGTGACAAATCTGGATAATATGGTGCATATGGCAATATAGTGATTTGATGTACTGATGAAAATTCTTTATCCCATAATGCCGTGTGTGGCAGTGCATTGTTATGTCAGAGGAACCACTTCACTGTTGCCCACAACTTGGGGGCAACGACATCAAATACTGCAGTGTAAAGGTTGCAGTACACTTTTGTAGAGATCTTGGTTTACAGTTTGACCCTGTTGAACAGATTCCTTGTGCACTACACCTCCGCAGTTAAAAAAAATCAATCAGCTTTTTTTTTAAGGCTGGACAAAAGGTTTCTTCAAGGCAGGTGAGTTTGTGCCTCTCCACTCTGCACTTTATCTTTTTGTTTGTGGGTCATACTATAGGCATTATGTTTCTTCTGCAACAATGATGGAAGAGCATTATGTATCATCTTTGCTTGCAGTTTACATGAGGTCAGCACAAATTGCAGAACAATCTTCCTTTTGCTCTTAATGAGTTAGACTGTGCAGTATGAGTCTGGCTTTCAGTTTTCTCTTGCCAAGATCCTCAGGTAAAATTTTGTGGCAGGCCATTTTGCGGATATTCAGCTTCTCTGACAACATTTGGATGGTAAATTGACGACTTTGTTGCAAAAGTTTTTAAACTCACTCAATGTTCTCAGGAGTGTGCATGGTGGATGGACAGCCAGATCTAGCATTATCATCCGTTGTCTCCCATCCTTCACGGAAAAGCTTATGCCATTCAAATACACATGTACATGATAACGCTTCTCCACTGTATACATGTTGTATTAAGTTGTAACTTTCAGTGGCACTTTCCCCAGGTTTCAGACTAAACTTAATGTTCCATCTTTGCTCGTCCATTGGTGTGGCTAGACTGCCTATGGAAATGTCTCACACAGCATAATTGGGAGCCATTGCAGTGAATAGCAGTGCAGGTCCAAACATGTTGAAACTTGGGCAGCAGTAGGGAAATAATTCTACTTACTCCCACAGAAACAGAACAGGGTGGCTATTCCTGATTTTCCAGCAATACATTCAGTGTCAGAACTGTCCAGACATAGGTTGTCTTAAAAAAAAATGAACAGAATATGACAAGATGTATAAATTAAGAATTTTATTGCTAAGTACTAACTTATTAAGATAGATATGTAGATAGCTTCCAGTATATGCTTCTGTATTAATAAACGTGGTCTGATAATATAATAGCAAATTAATGCCAAAACTTTTTCAAGGCATGATGTCATTTTACACATTAGTTGTTAAGTGATGGAAATTATATAGCTTATTACAACAAAGGTCAATACATTGGTATGCTGCAATTGAAATTATTATACAGTAATATGACTAAGAAATTCTTAAGATTATGTGCAGTTATGACAATAAGGAAAGCAAGTGTATTGAATTCTTTTTTAATTCAATAATTGATAAACACCAACATATGCACTTTTTCACATTCAAAACTATATTAGTCTAAAATGTTTTTCAATGTTAAAATACATAGAAATATTTAAAGGTACTCCGACATGTTTCGATCTTAACAGATCATCATCAGGGAGTAGTCCTGTACCTTGTTAAAGTCACTGAATAATTTAAAATTGTTTAAAAGTTTAAAACCAGAATTTTAAAATTCTGACGATGAGTCCCGGTGTTGTGGCAGCAATACTGTAATGAATTTAAAATGAGTTAGAATGTATGTTTATATATCAATTAAGAATTAATCAAAGTTATCCTTTCATGTTAAATCAATATCATTTGCGTAAGACTCTTACCATTTAGCGGGTGTACGTGGTGAACCTTGTGGTGTAGTGCATTGGACTGTGTACGGGTGGAGTCAGGTAGAGTGTAGTGTCTTTGCAGTCTCAAAGAGGGGGTTTGTGTCGCCTATTTGTTGTTTGTTAATCAGTACTCTCCTTTGTTTTCTTGCTCAAGAAGTGTCAAAAAGGAAAACATATGGATTGTTGGGAAGCCCTATATATGCAGACATTCCACCAAAGGAGTGTATTGTTTAACGAACAACAAATAGGCGGCACAAACCCCCTCTTTGAGATTGCAAAGACACTCCACTCTACCTGACTCCAACTGTACACAGTCGAACACACTGCGCCACAAGGTTCACCACGTACGCCCGCTAAATGGTAAGAGTCTTACGCAAATGATATTGATTTAACATGAAAGGATAACTTTGATTAATTCGTAATTGATATATAAACATACATTCTAACTCATTTTAAATTCATTACAGTATTGCTGCCACAACACCGGGACTCATCGTCAGAATTTTAAAATTCTGGTTTTAAACTTTTAAACAATTTTAAATTATTCAGTGACTTAACGAGGTACAGGACTAATCCCTGATGATAATCTGTTAAGATCGAAACATGTCGGAGTACCTTTAAATATTTTTATGTATTTTAACATTGAAATTAACATTTTAGACTAATACAGTTTTGA
>Ga0209628_10002884_pt1 | contig 11853 bp, 7 predicted proteins | sample TergutCu122P4_FD_187285 | JGI IMG/M metagenome (GOLD analysis project Ga0209628, IMG submission 187285) | Cubitermes ugandensis P4 segment gut microbial communities from Kakamega Forest, Kenya - Cu122 P4 (SPAdes) (version 2) | ecosystem: Host-associated > Arthropoda: Insects > Digestive system >...
CTGCCCATGTAGGTGAACATTGCCCGTCACGTCAAGCAGTCCTCTAAAACAAGATCTTTCGGGCGAACGCTTTCCTGACGATGATACGGTTGAAAGAACAGTGCGCGCGTGGTTCCGACAGCAACCAAAAGAATTTTACGCCGCAGGTTTCCAGGGACTTGTGAAACGGTGGGACAAGTGCTTAAATTTGTATGGAGATTATGTTGAAAAATAAATGCTGTTTGTATGTCATTATCTCCATTCGATTCTTTCCAATCACGATTTGTAACTTACTTGTTGAATCGCTCTCGTATAATGTTCAGATACATTTTAATGCAATGAATACTACGAATGGCTCAAAGAATGGGCACCACTGAACAAATACTATGTCCAGTTTGTCGTAATTAGCTCACTTTAAGATTTAATCGTAATCTGTTCTCAGAACAGTCGGCACTGATCATACATTGCTTTAAAATTTCTTGAACTGCAATAAGGAAAAGTTCACGCAATATGGCAGTATAAAATTAAGCAATCGGTTCTCTCAGTTGCTTTCCTGATTAGCTTCCGTAGCTGTTAAAGAGAAAAAGCATTACGAATAGGGAGGATTATTTAGAAATATCCTAAAAATATGACATGTTTCTACATTTTTTCCTACAATGTTTATTGTGTAATTCCTTGTCAGCTCCATTTTTATATTCTTTTATTCATTTTCAACATTAATAAATATAAATCGTGGCCTACTTGATCACAAAGCTTAAAATAAACAATTTTGATTCCGTTATACCTGGTGTATTTTCTCCTTCGGTTTACATTTTTAGAACAAGTTCTTGTCGGTCTTCAGGCATTCCTTCCAAACGTTATAGCCATCTCTCTTGAAGTTTAATACATGCCATTCCAAAACCCCATCCCTTCATGAACCAACAGCCAGCTATTTCGGTCAGTACAGCGAGAAGGATTCTAACTGATCAACTGGGGAATACGGATTTGGATTTCGTCTGAGACTCTTCTACCACCACCGCGCCAATTCCCATGCCGGGTCCAGCCAGGCCTGTTCTTTTGGTACCGAAGACTATTTGATCTGACGTAAAGACAGCAGGACAACTATCCATCCTTTAGAAGGCCAAAAGATATCGTGGGCTTTGGTAGCCACCTTGTGCATTTATGGTCATTAAATTATCGTGCCCTTTGTTGCGACATTTCTGCCGTCTGCATTATTCACTCTTGTTCTTTGGTTAATCTCCAGTATCCGGAAATTCCAGGATCTGTCTCAAATATATTTTGCTCTCCTTGCAGGTGTATTCATTACTGGACTAATTGCCCTTCCTTCGCTGTACATATTTTATGCACAGGCCGGTCACGGATTGTGTTTCAGTCTACAAGTATTTCGAATTTGAAGACTTGGGAGATTTACGGTTCAATTCCTGACGATTAAAGTCTTGTTGGATATTACGCCGTGTCGATTGTGAAAAAGTTACCGACGATTCTTGGAGAGTAGTGCTATCGTCTGATGGTATGGTACCGGGGTGCTGATAAGTCCTTAGCCCGACCTACTTCCCGATGTAATGTGTTTGATGGTGAGAATATTTCGTGTGATGTTGGTCTTGTTTTATATATATATATATATGTGTGTGTGTGTGTGTAAATAGTACTAATATTCCTCCAATTGTTGTATTGTTCTATGTATTGTCTGTTTTGTGTCGTTCTGTGTATTGTTTGTGTGTAAATGTGTACTGTACTACTTCCACCGGGTGATAACCCAATTGCAGTTAATAAATATATCATATCATATCAATTATGATTATGAATAGGATATATGAACATCAAAATCTTCTGTTGCTGTAGCTTATTTCCTTCCTGGTCGAACTAAGGACTTATCAGCACCCCTGTACAAGTAGTCCAAGAACAGGGTCTCCTCTTTGACTATTTGATTTTTTATTTAGTTGTGTTCCTTCGAATTGACGGCAACTATTTACGAATCGAGACGGCTTACATCCCGCAAGGATTTAATCACTGCTGGGGTAACATCAAATACGGCAGTTAATAAAATTTTAAATACTTGTCGATTCGAATGTCCTCCCTGTGCGATCTGTAGATAAAAGTGTATATAGAAAGAGAGGCATATAAGAACTCTTTGGAGAGGGTTTGTGTATGTAGACAAATTTCCATAATGAAGTGCAGTGGAACAGTATAGCACACATGTGTGCATTTTGTCCTCGTGCTCTATAGTAATAACTTTGATTTTCGCTAGTAATATAAAATTGCCTAAGGTCCGAGCAGCTGACATTCCCGCCCCAGTTTTTATTTTGAAATTTAGAAGTTCCATTACTATTCCAAGCTGAACTTAACCACCACTGAAAATTCAATTTTAAGGTCTCCTAAGGAAGGACTTTAATTGATTCTCCTTTGTTAGTTCTCTGAATGAGGGTTATATATAAATGTGTATTATACTGCTCATTCTTCCACGCAACTTAAAAATCTGAACGTATAAATGAGATTTACCTTGAGGGAGTAAGATACCCTTTCTCCGTGATTGTGCTGTTGAAGATAGACCCCAATATCTTTCTCATTATAAAATTTAATTTAACTTTACCGAAGAACGATCAAACTTTATATACATTCTCGTCTGCAACCCAATAATGGATAGAATCTTTGTTACACTGCAGACAGCAGTTTACCAACCGGTGGCCGGCGTACCATTAACAATCAAAGTTTAATTCACTTCTGTCACCATATTTTAATAACAACTATAATTATGAGAGATACAAAAGCTGGAAAGTAGGCCCTACACTTTCTAACAACCAGCTGCTTTTGACATTAGAGGTATGGGCGACCGTGGCTGTGAAAATCTCTTGTGACGTAACGCCGTGTAGCTTTGTAGAAATTTATTAAGTTTCCGTAGAAAAGTATGTAGTATTTCAGTTTTACTGTGTGGACAAAGGGTTTCGTTTTCTCCGAAACATCGGTAAATTTCTGCCATACCACCCACCGTCACATCCCTGAACACAGTTTTCCTTAAGTAGCTGCTTTTTCCATTTGGGTTTCTTTTAAGTTTGTTTTAAAGTTTTATTTTTCTCTTGTCTCCTCAGGATTTTAATGGCGTAAATTGACGAGTGGTGATGAAAAGGCCATGAATTTGTGATAGTCTCTGCATCCCTCTGAAAGAGAAAGCGGAGCTGTTGTAAAAACTCGCGAGACCGCGAACACGCGTGTGTCCTCAAAATATTTTGAACGATATGCAGCATAATTTTTAATCGTGAATATGTGATATGGACAGTTACGATGTCATATAAAGTTGTTAATTTCTATGCAGTAAATTAACATGTTGAAGCGAACTAGTAATAAGTATTGTCAGAGTAATCTTTGCACCGTAAGAGAACCTTGGAAATAAAGCCCTACTTTTTTTTCTCTTCACCATTTCCACCATGCCGCTCTTGTAGAACTGTGTCTGTTTCCTTACTACCTCAAATTTCCTTGGGCGCCCAAAACTTGTTCGGAGAATTTAATTTTGCACGGTGCTAAATATTCGCCAGTTGTTTAAAGATGGAGTAAGACTGTCACATTGAATGACAATGGAGAAATTTAGCTTAGGTTCAGACAGAAGTTTCCTAGGAAACGTTGATAAATTTCTACAAATCTAGACGGCGTTATATTCTAGCAGACACTGCCGGCGTCCGTTGAGGGTTTGTTTATACCCACACCGTGTGCGACAGATTTCTGAGTGAAATTTTCAGTTAAGTTCAGGTGACAGTCACATGGAAGGACTTGCCAGTATTGTGTTCCCTTGTTACACAGGACTATTTAAGAGAACTCTTGGTAACTCCTGTGAAAATTATTAATAACTGGACTAGTTTTAACTTTAAAATTTATAGCAACGTGGCCTTTAATTGTGCCGCAAAAGATCTGCTTCTTAGAGGAAGTTTCTAAGCTGGCACGACCGGATGGACACGGGTGCATTACGAGAGGGCTGAGGGTCAGGAATTTCTTCCCCAGTTAGGGTGCGGACAAAAAAAAAAAAAGAAAAATATATTTCCATTCTTCACGTAGACGGGTGGCTGAGACTCGATTCAATCAGTGTTCGGCTACAACACGCCTCTTTCAAATAAATTAATTTTGTATTGCAGGTATCTCGGATTTACTCGAAATTCTCGTTAACGATTATATACGATTTTTTATATTTTAATTGAGACTAAATACGGCTGAATTATCTATCCAAAAAATTGAAGTATCAGACTTATTCCTAAGGGCTGAATCGCTGGTATAAATTTGACTGAGTTATGTACATTTTAATCGAAAATTAAACGCAGTGAAGTCGAATGTGTAACAAAGAACATGGAAAAACTTTCGAAGTACGCAAATTTGGACTTTCGTGGCCAAGTACCTCTAGGTCTTTAGTCGCGCAGTACGTAAACCTCGTGCCTTGAAACATGCCTCTACGCCATAAGCATTAGATACGGCCTCTCTTGTAAGCCAATGCGAAACGATCCAACTAAAATGAGTCTCAGAGTTTCATACATGCTGATGTTAGCAAATAGACTCTCCATCTCGCCCGTCTCCCCGAACTATGTTTCCCCATCTACAAACTCTCAAAGTTCCAATTAGACGTCGTAGTTACAAGATGATATTTATTCGCTAGCAAGTTTAAACTTGGCGATGTCAGTAACTCATTCCGCATTATTGCTACGCAGTATTATGTACAATCTTGTTCAAAAACAATTCCTGCACGATATACGTATTTCCAGTGACAATAACCCGTCCGCCTAGTTCGGTGATATTTGTCTAAAATTGACCTCATTGCGGGACACGTAAGCACATTTTTCCAGTGACCAGCCTGGCCCGATTATTTCGGTAATATTTGTCTGAAAGAGGCAACCTTGCGGCACACATCCGAAAGCAGAGAAAATGCGTTAGCCCAAAATGTTCGCGTTGGATTCCACATCTGGACAAACAGTAACATAATCATAAAACCAATCAATCATAATTATGTTCCACGTTATCCACTGTGTAAGGTGCAATAACATGCGGGCGACTTTTCGGTAATTAACTCTGCCTTTCATTTCAAGTTCCATGTATTATTACATTTACAACTGTACAGTTTCGTTCTTCGCGTTCACACTTGCCGTTGCGGTTGAACCTAAATGATTACCATAACTCCTCTATCATTGTAGCATTTCTTAATCGTATTTATTTAAATGGTATGCCCATTACTATTAGTCAGGCAGTTAGTCGCCAGCCTGTCACCGCGGGGAACCGGATTAATTCCCAGACCCTTCTGTGTTGACTTTGTGGTGAACCAAGTGGCAGTGGTACAGATTTTTACCAAGTACGTTGGGTTTGCCTGTCAGCGTCACTGCGCTAGTGCTCCATATTCACTCATTCGTCTATCACCCACGCTATGTAACCTTCGCAACTGACGGCGTCCTTAAGTAACACAGCTTAAGACATTTTATTTCATTGGCATTTTACTGTATGACAGAGCTTTTACTTTATACTATTTGAGAAGTCTGCGTAACTTTTCCGTGTTCTCACTTTTGAACGCTCTCAGCCCGTTGTCTTCTGGGTAGGGATGTCATTTACGCTTCTTGAAGAATATCGACTTTTCGGAGAAAGTCAGCGTCAAACTTGGACCTAGTCCTTGAGCCTTGACGATTGAAGAAATATATTCCTCCGAAACGTCAGTATCCACCAACAAGACTAAACAGTGTCAAAATCCAAAATACCCCGTGACGTGAGAACCTGAAATTTTATATTTTAACCTTTTGGTCGTACTCTTTTAATTTTCGGTTTTACCAAAAATCGGTCAGACCTCTACAACGTTACTAAATTGTATGCTGTGTTGAAACAAGTACTTCCAATCTTGAATGTTTTCGAGGAACCAATATCCACAGATACTGACGCGCCTGTAAACCCACACAGACGCAGAGTGGCGCAGAGCCGAATTACACGTTTCAAAGAGCATTTTTGCATTACAAGAGGGGTAGTGGGCAGAGTCTGTATACCGAGAAAGAAAGGTGTCACACCGTTGCAAAACCTGTTCAATGACGGTGGATCCATGCAGAATGTAGCGTGTTAATGAGCGATGAGAGCATTTGCGCGTATCGGGTATCTCATGGCTGCGGTTTCGCCGGACCTAACGGCTCGGGATTTCTTCCTTTACGGATACTTGGAAGAACTCCTGTGCAGGAATCGCTCACAAAAATGCAGGAGCTGATGCACGATATTCGGAGTGAAACTGCGAATATGAATCAAGAGTTGATGCGCCGAATTTTTGAGAATTTTGTGAATCGTTTTAAGACAATGAGTTGCAAATGAACTAGGCAATTTTCAAGATATCAACTATAAAAATAAATAAGTAATACATTGCTCGGTTTGTACATAAAACAGTTGCATTTCATTTCATCCTCATCTTGTTGTGTAAAATATTATCGTGTGTCAAAGAGTGTCTGTCTGATCTGCGCCACCCTGTATTTTACCAGAATAATGACAAACAAAGACTGTCAGTGCATTCAGGTGGAGTAACAAATCTGGGGCATATTAGCTTCCTATCCTGTTAATGTCAAGGACTTTCTGTTGGAAAAACAGCTGGAGACTGAAGTTGGCAACTGACCTAGATCTTTTAGCGTCTAAAAATCACGAACACTTATTCATGATTTGCCTGTTAAGTAGAAAATAAAGCCTTTTTGTAGCACAATTGATGTTTGAAGGTGGTTTCTACTCTGCACCTTTGTTTACAAACAAATTCTGTCACAAAAAATTGGAAAATGGTTTTCTGGGTATTACATACGAATTTACATGTCGTCATATTTCATAGGCCGAACACCAGTACTTCTTTGTCAAATTCTGTGCCGTTTATTTTCTGAGTAATGGGTTCTAAGTGTATAGTCTGCATTAGAGCTGTCACTTTTCATTTTTCATCAACAAGACTGTGAGAACATTAATCACGCAAAACACATCAACGTAAATATATTAATTAAATTTGATTAAAATTTAAGTTTGGTACGCTTCAAATTCCATTTCTCAACAGGTGATATGATATAAGTTTTCTTAATTTCCTTTGCAGTAATTTTAATTGATAATATTCATTGTGGTTCACTTAACCACATCACGCAATCTGGTGGATACACAAACACCTACGTATCTCCCAGCATGAGATTGGTCCATAGAACATGCACTCACATTAAAATACTTCACGCAAGACGTGAGCGCTCTCCCGACTAATTCGTAATTTGGCTGAGCTTTCTGTAGCCACCTGCACACGATGCATGGTGTAGAGTCTATTTTAGCGTCTTCATATTATTTTCTTTGATAGAAACTAATGATTATGATATTAGGTTATTGTATATTTGTCACGATTGCACATTTCTTGTGTAAATCAAACGCTTGTGGGCACCTGCAATTATGAACGGAGCATTTTATGAAAGACTGCCATTGGAGGGACGAATCTGATAACGTAGATTTGCCTGCATTCAATTATTCCTCTTAATCCATTCGCATAACATTTCATTTCGGCCAGCTAAGTTTCCTGCACAAAATTAATTCTGGTGTCAATCGCTTCAAGAGATAATCTTCGAAACTTGGAGTTTTATTTTCGGCCTGGAACGATGGACAATCTCATGAAGCGGATAATTCCGTATGTGGTAAACCATCGTCAGAGTTATACAGAACGTCATTACAAAATTAATTTATGATTTCAAAACAACGTCTAGATCTTATGTTAGAATGTCTTTTAGGTAGAAATGTGTATTTTATACCGTAAGTACTCAGTAATCCACCATGGCATAAAAGCCAACCAGATAACATAGGAATATTCCTTTAGAAGAAAATGACAAAAACTGGCATAAATATTTGTCGGCAATGTAAGATATAACGTTGTTTAGATTTGTATAAAATACTTGTTAATTGATTTATATGTTAAACATTTTAATGCTTTTAATAAATTATATTGTATTTTAACTCTACACACGCATGTTTTTGACATAATTGTCTACACTTTTATGCCTCTTATATGCCTCCTGAATATAACCTTATAGAAGTCGAAATATATGGGAGGAACGTAGCCATTAATGATTATTTATTACTGATTGTGCACCTTGTAGGATCAAATACTGGATGGTTGGTCCGTTACACGGAACAAAGTATTACTTTAAATTATTTTGACTTTCATCGTATCTAATGTCACAATGGTAGAAGTAGTGGAAGCCAGTCGAACTGACTGACGTCCCTCAGTCGTTCTAAGCATACGAGTGGGTTTCATTTTAAATTTGAAGAGCATTTCTGGAATAATATCAAATATCAGCGAGACTTGTTAAGTGAGGATATAAAGTGACGATCTGCAGAATGGGTGGTCACAGATTGTTACCATTGCATGCAACATTCCCTCTCTTCACCTCCTTATACTGAAGGGACAATTCTCAATGGAGCAGAGGCATTCAGAATGGGAATAGCCTATGTCACGTCCGTCTGACATAGAGATGTAAAATTCCCGCAACCTGAAATGAAGCTAGATTGACAGCTGTATCGAATGGTAAAGGGTGGCATTAGTCACAGTCACCATACATTAGCCAATTAAGAATATCAGTAGATACAGACTGTGCGAGAGGAGATGTAAACGAAGCGAAATTAATTTCGTCAGGTTTACTGCCGCAGGTTTGTTTCTTGGTTGTATCAACTTAAGGAAAGGCGAAGCTCATTGAGCATTTCCTACGCACTGAGATGCAATTGACGAATGTGATTAGTTCCTAGTTTGCTCTACGATTAATTTTTAATTTAAACTGAGCAGGTCAGAACTCGAATGCTGGTGATGCCCATTTCGAATGCTGGCCAGAACAAGGATTACCTTGACTGAATTTTTCCTGCTATGAGTAAATCTCCCTCGGAAAATTATCGGATAATACCTCAGCGTGAACAATACCGCATCCTCTCACATCAGTCAGTATTTGTTATTCTCTGATCATGCCAACATCCGGCGCTGTATAAACTGAGAGACGTCCGCCAAATACACCCTAAATACAAATAAAAATATAAATTTCACTATAATGTGCATAGCGTCGAATGTCACAATGATTGAATGATCAACTGGAAAGACGATAGGCAGTAATTTTGGCCTGTCTTGAAATGCTCTCATGGAATTTTCCTAAAAGGATTTTAGAACCATAAATACAAATACAAATCTGGTGGAGATTCGATCCAAAAGCCTCCGCAACTTGAAACTTCCTGTAATTGTTGTTGTGCGACTGAGTCTAAGCTTGTAACTTCACCGTGTGCTGCAAATAATAATAATAATAATAATATGTTAGACGTTGCAATAGATATTAACTCCCTCTCCTCCTCCTCCTCCTCCTCCACATCCTCCAACGAACACGCTGTCACATTATCTAGTCTGATTATCGTGTGACAGGGACGCCAACATTACTTAATGAACAATCTTCTCTAGGCTACTGGCAGCTACCAGGCTGGCGCGCCGTGCAATGAAGGCAACACACCGTGATTGTTAGTTATGAGAGCTGCCTGTCACAAGGTGGACAGCTTTCTGAGAAAGTGATGGTCTCGCATGTCCTCCCAATGTAATTTCCCTCCTTATCCCTCGACCTTTCACATCGTTTTATTATGGAAGACGATGACAATGTTCAAGGTTCCGTTCCTCTTATTGGAGCGACCTAAAGTCGCTCAAAGTAACTGAGTCGAAGCGACGTCACCAATCGATGCAGTGCCCTTACAATAAAGTTTTCCTGGCAGAATTGGCAATCTACTAAATAATAATTCGTCACGTTTAACCCTATTACACGCCAATATTGTGTTGTGCATCAAAACGCACACACTACAGGGAGTACAGCTGGAAACCGAAACAAGAAACACAGGAAGCTTAACGGCCTTACATTTCCATATATAATATATAAAATATAAAGTACGGCATGTTAGAGTAGGCATTGGCTATTACTGCCTTGCACTCTCAGACATGCGTGATAATAAAGGAAATGAAACACCGGGAAAGTATATTCTAAATATTCTACAAAACGTTTCATACGATTTGTTCATTTTTAGTGGCAAGTCTCTGCATTCAACTGTATTTCATACTCACTAACTCAATAAATGTAAGGTAACACTGCGCTTCACTCCCCTCGTCTCACAGTAGGTGAAACTATTGACTACAGTGACGCCATATACCCCTTCCACGCGAAAATAAGCCTGGAAGACTGTGAGGCTGTTCCAGTTGCGGTGGTGTGTCAGCAATTTGTAGACAAGCTGCAAAAGTATGTAGCAATCCGTTCGCCAGATGTCGAGCAAGTGTCAGAGTTTAAGGAACTAAATTTCCAACACCTACGCTGACATGCAGTAAATTTTATTGTATTTGTATTTATTATATGAGGAAATGTATGGCTTAAAAGTGCCGAGAGATTCGGGTTCAGTTTTCGACTATCTCCGTGTAAAATATGTGTCCTCAGAAATGAATTATAGAACGGGTGGACGTGTTAATGAAATTTCATAGGAAATAAATGCCATTGAAATAATCCGAAGCTGTTCTTTGTTTTTAAGTTTTCTGCAGTAAGCAATAAAAATATGGTTCATGCACGAAATTATGATGTTGGAGCACCTTCCTAAAGAACCCCTCGAAACGCAGTAGCCATAGTAACCTTAGCAGTCGAAGGTGTACCTAGACGTATACTGTTAATTTCTGCATCAAAGCCATTCGCAACATCTAGGAGCTTTCAAAGTACCAAATTGAAAAGAAAGTGTGTGGAAATTTTTAAGCGTTCTGGTACGCTTTCCAACATCCAGGTTTATTTTTAAGGAGAGTACGCTTATATTATTAGCTATGTTATTAGTTACGTTATTGTTATTCGTCTGTACCAGTGGTTCCCAAATTGTGTTCCACGGATCCCAAGAGATTCGGAACAAATACATAGGGATCCATGGATACGTTCCTGCAATGGATAATTTGAAGTCTACTAATTTTTTAAATTAAAGGAATAATGTTCTGTTAAAAACGACCACGAAACTTCTTTATTGGCGATTTGTTTATTTCGTATGACAGTTATTACATCTAATTAAGAAACCCTCTCTAAACACGGAGCGAGCGACAAGCAGTCTAATTAAGGTAAAATTATGCAACGCATTATTACTTATGTTACTTGCATGTATTTATAGCTATCCAAAATCAGTTCTAAGATATAAATTTTTAATACTGGTTACTCAACATCCGGATACTCTATTTACGTGAGCAGTGATATGAGAATCCGTGATTATTGTTGGAAACCAAAAGGCGTCCGCGAGCAAAAAAGTTTGGGAAACACAGGTGTATGTGTTATTCCTTGCAGCATTTGAAATAATTACAGATTTTCATAAAACTTTGTACAGGCAGCACAAGACACCACGCCATTTTGCTACCAGTATCACTAACATGATAGCACTGCAACAAGTCACATTTCATGTAGGTTCTGAAATGTTTTGTGATAGTTGAGACACTGGAAAGATGCTCTAATAAATTTTTGTTAGAGTATCTTCTTCTTAAAACATGAAAAATGAACACATCATCCGTAAAACTTCTGTGTGTGTACTTCGATGATGTTCAGTAATAAACCTTCCGAATTAAACATTTCTTTTCGTAGTCTGTCTCACGACAAGTCCAAGGCCTCTTTCACAGTCTGTTCTTCTTAGTACGCTATCTGATGCTTGCTATTTCAATTGCACTATCGTCTCATACCCATAAGGTCATCGAGTAGCTGCTTACCTCTTTTTCCTCATTTTACTATCACAGCCACCCTTCCTTCTCTCGTTCCCTCAATAAAGTGTTGTAGAAGGCAGTTGCTACACACATTGTAACCATTCCAATTAGTCTTCCTTCCTTTTATTGTATTAAGAATGTTGCTCTCTTCCTCG
>Ga0209628_10002886_pt1 | contig 11852 bp, 9 predicted proteins | sample TergutCu122P4_FD_187285 | JGI IMG/M metagenome (GOLD analysis project Ga0209628, IMG submission 187285) | Cubitermes ugandensis P4 segment gut microbial communities from Kakamega Forest, Kenya - Cu122 P4 (SPAdes) (version 2) | ecosystem: Host-associated > Arthropoda: Insects > Digestive system >...
AAAAGGGATTAAAGGAAGAAGATTGGGCTGATAGAAACAATTGGAGGAGAAAGATCGCATGATTGCGAAATGGGCGCAGGAAGATGTGGAAACATTGGACAACCTGCTAAATAATAATAAGTATATATTTTCTATTGGTCAATGTATGCTTTCTGGAACGACCTCCCCATCTTAACATTGTGTTTATGGAAAAGTCCGACGTCGATATACGTCGCTTCGATCAACGCCGTCTGCCTCTGAACGAATTGTGACGTAAATTCTGAAGACGACTGTATACGCCAGATATTCACAACCTCTAAATTCGGCTGGAATCAACTAGTGTAAGAGAGATACAGCGCTACTATGGACATGAAACGAAGTGTATTAACTACATTGGACGTACAAACATACGTAAATGTAAATACGAAACGTTAGTTACTTAGGTATTATTATCATTATCTGTCTGCCAGAAGGAAGTTAAATCTGTCTTTAAATTTTATCTCTATCGAGGCCAAAGATTGCGTGAAGAAATGACGCTATTTATTTAATAGCAGATCTGCTATACGACCTCGCCTTTGTGTTTATTGCGTAAGGACACTAGCGCTCTAACTGTCCGTTTGGCATGTACTAACGACAGCTTGATATACTGCAGACAGCCTCCTCCTAAACTCGCCTCACAAAGTGAATACTTCAGATGGTATTACGCGTGCAGGATATATAGGGGATAAACAAAATAAATCCAAACAATTGCACCTCAAACCTTGCAGGAATGCCCTCCATTTGCTTTTTGGCGCCATGCTATCAAAATACATAGGCAGCGTGAAGGATAAACGTTCCTTTATGTTGGTGTGGTTATTTATTATTTGAACTGCAGGACATCCTACGTGACTCACACTGTGGCTTGCGACAGCCGGAACATAAAGCCACACTTGTCCCACTGCTCCAGGTTTAAACCACGAAGGCGTATACAGGACACCGATATATTCTAAGGCAATAGATACTTTGAACAGACTTCAGGCAGTGTTACGTACTTAGCGAATGAAACACTGGTTCCTGGAATAATTTATTATGCGTAACTAGATTACATCCACAAAGTGCACGTCGTTTTGCATGACAACCTTCAGAGCGAATTTTACAAACGGTATGGCCCTCCTACCTCGGTCACGTGACTGCCGCTGCTATGCAAGTGGAAGAATACTGGCACCTCCACCGCACTGACTGCAGGCACTGATCTAAACGCATATGACTTCGCGCACTGTCCCTTCTTGTGACGTCAGCCTAGGCTGTCTAACGTTACCTTCGCCTGACGTCGGAGACTCTGTGGAATTAATCCCGCTGTACCACCTTCTTTAACACCAAAGAACCCTGAAGTTTGTTCACACTGCGTGTTTACATTTTTTAATTTAATTGTCACAAGAAACAGATCTACCTTGCCTCCAGCCTAACTTTACCTACAGGAAAATAGGACATACGCTAGAAACTTTAAATAGCAATAACATTTCCTGTTCTCCTGTAAAAAACATGGCGTCTTCCAATACCCCCCTATCCCTAGATTCTTTTCTTCTTACTTTTTCTTCGTCTTTCGGAAGTTAAAATTTTCCGTGCAAGACAAGGATGAAGCTGTTATCAGGCAACTGGCGTCGAATCTTTGGATTACAAATCAGACTACAGCGTCTATAACATTAGAACTCACTATAGCATGGAATGCAATGTAAGTAAATATCGTCCGTATTATTTATACAGCGATTCACCGAAAGTTTCTAGTTTGTTTTTAAAAGCTAACAATTCTGATGCATGAGCAACAACACAACATGCAATTGTAGCACTTTATCATTACTCAAAGCCGCGTATTACAATAGCTGAATTTTGGGATTTTCGCCTACGGTGCATTTTTTTTCGGGAACTATAGACTTGCCATCAGCCCAGGATGATACTTGTGTTTCTGTGGTTTGGTTCCTTAAGAATGATGACAGAAAAATAACTTCACACAGGCCACAAACTTTTCCCGATGTGTCACCTTCGGTAAGAATAATCAAAATTTTGAAAATTCTAGGCTGTGATAAAACAAGTACTTTTCCGGATAGCACATTGCTGGTTAGAATTTTGAATGCCGAAGTTCTTCAAAATAATAAAGGTAAAGGTAAAGGTAAAGGTTAAGTACACCTTAGTACGGGTTGTCAACGCCACGCTCCGGCCACTTTACCCCCGGGGAAAGATCCGATACCCGTTGTTCTTCTAAATAATATTAAAGAATTCTGTCTCTTTTTTACAGTAAACTCATTCCTTTTCACAGTAAGCACCTTCCTTTTCACAGTAAACACATTCATTTTCACAGTAAGCACATTCCTTTTTATAGTAAGCTCATTCTTTTTCACAGTAAAGACGTTACTTTTCACAGCATGCACATTCCTTTTCACAGTAAGCACATTCCTTTTCACAGTAAACACATTCCTTTTCACAGTAAGCACATTCCTTTTCACAGTAAGCACATTCCTTTCACAGTAAGCACATTCCTTTTCACAGTAAGCACATTCTTTTTCACAGTAAACACATTCCTTTTCACAGTAAGCACATTCCTTTTCACAGTAAGCACATTCTTTTTCACAGTAAGCACATTCCTTTTTACAGTAAGCTCATTCTTTTTCACAGTAAACACATTCCTTTTCACAGTAAGCACATTCTTTTTCACAGTAAACACATTCCTTTTCACAGTAAGCACATTCCTTTTCACAGTAAGCACATTCCTTTTCACAGTAAGCACATTCCTTTTTACAGTGAGCTCATTCTTTTTCACAGTAAACACATTCCTTTTCACAGTAAGCACATTCTTTTTCACAGTAAACACATTCCTTTTCACAGTAAGCACTTTCCTTTTTACAGTAAGCTCATTCTTTTTCACAGTAAGCACATTCCTTTTCACAGTAAGCACATTCTTTTTCACAGTAAGCACATTCCTTTCCCATTACAAGGGCCAAATGATTCATGCTGTTTAAGAAAGCTGTTTGGTTTGATATTCGTATAAAATGTTGGGAGACAAGCTCAGAGATGTTAACGTCAAAGCATTTGACAAACGTCACTACCACTGCACTGAAATTGGTTGTTATTACCTTAAACATTTGATCATTACCAATAAGAGGCAGTACCATCTTACAGCTAAACAAAAGTCGTTTATTAAGGCAAGGTGGTAATACAGAGTTGCATAAATCTACTGAATCGTTATTTGAATAAATGTACCGTGCATCTTTTATTATTTTGTACTATGACCAACAAAGTACGTACCGGGAAAGCACGAGAGTAGCTTCTACATACCGACTGTATATACAGCCACCACACAGATTGACTTTATAAGAATTGTAGCAACATGATGATTTTAGCCCATTTTATTGTAAACAGAACAATTTTAATATTTTAAAGATTTATATTATTGAGATTTCAACGACTGTAATACGAGAATTTGCAAAAAACCTATGTGAAACATCTTAATTGTAAACTGTACTACCAACACCAGCGTTTGAAATACTTGTGTAACTTCACAAGGTATTGATTGCAAGCTACTTGAAGATGATACGATAGTGTCGAAACATGTAGGAGTGTGATAACTTGTGAAATAATTGTGCATTTGTTGGTCATAATACAAAATAAAAAAACAACTGAAACATATTTACTGGTTGCCCATGACGATAGGCTCAAACAATAATTAATAGATACCTTCATACAAAATAGTACTTCTTAAGACGATGGACACTCATTCGAATCAGAATTTGTAACTTTCCTGGAATCTGAAAGCACATTCCAATATTCCAGACAGCCTGCCACTGGACCCTACCCACTGAAGTGTGTATTGTGCCACAAACGGCAGGTACTCGTAGTTTGATGTTCCGAGCATGCAGATCTGCACATCGGACATGCTCAGTTGATACAGCGAGAGGACTACGGGTTTAACGACGAAGAAATTGGATTTTGAATACCGACATGGCCAGAAATTTTACGTTTCACCCCTAGTCCATATCTGACCGGGGTCCAAACACTCTATCCACTGGGAATATCCTTGGGGTAAAGTGGCAGGGAAATAAAATCCACTGATCTTCTCCATCTTATGGTGATATGAAGGATGCCTTCAGCTGCTCCTTCAGTCCCCCCCACAGAGATCTTCACGGCGTGGTGTCAAATTTAATACGTTAAAGCACACTATCTCCATTCGCATAAATTCTGCAGATGATACAATAATTTAAAGCAGATTAAGTGACGTCTGACTTTGTCGCTTTGTCCATTAATTCTAATAACCAGCGTCTTCGAGGTTACGACGTCTGACTCGTCGAACAAATGCGGCTTTGCAGTGTGTTACACAACAGGGTCTGCAGCTGACGCTGAGAAGTTCGTTTTGATAAGGAACTTCCGAATGTTTTTCTTTTAGATTTTAATTATAACTTGGCTCTACACACTTGAACAACAAATATCCATTAATCACGTCCGTCAAGTGACTGCCCCTGACGTATGTCAGTAGCAGGCGCAACATCCAAGGGATTCCCTGCCGATTGTGTAAACTAATTACTTTTGGAGCGTATGAATCTGTCATGGAAAACAGTTTATGATAAATAAAAAAAATTATTAAATTTCTTCAGTATAGACGTAATAAGGAGCAGGAATTATTTGTAAGGGAGTTTTCGAAAACCGCGTGTCCCAGTTTCACAATCTCTTTCCGCACGCCGGTACGCCGACACAACAAATCTGGGCACGGTAGGCTAGAGTCTACAGTAAACGCGTTCGGTTGTCAGGCGCTTTTGTCTCTATGGAGAGCGCTAATTACAGTAGTTCTCTATGATTGTCCGTCCGCCTGTCTGTAAGGAGAAGTGTTGAAGAATTTTTATGAAATTTGATATGAGGAATCTAACGAAAGATTTTATATTTTAATGTGTTTACCGTTCATCTTGTAAAGTTTATTATTCAGACCAACAAATGCACAACATATCGCTCATTTGCGACAAAGTTTTACAACTAAAAATTTGGCATTTTTGTGTTATTGATATAGAAATAAACGTTTGCAAATTCACTTTTAACAGGTAGAGTATCATAATGCAGTTTGTAAAATTAGCCGCTGGAGAGCAGTCCTGTCGTCTTTGCACTCATAGAAAAGTATAGCACTTCAAAATCTTTAAAAGTTTCCCCTGAAAAATCACTAATTTTGGGTTATGACACTGTTGTCGGAAATGAGCGACATATATTAATAATATTTTATATATCATAAGAGCTTACGGTATATAAAATATTATTAATATATAAGATGTTTATTTGTGGTTCTGAATAAATATTTTCTTTCTTCTTATTATTGTTCCCGCCATGTTTACCGACGAAATACAAAGTCAACAACAACAACTCAGCTTGCTTTGTCAACAAGTACAAAAATTAAACATTAAATTATTAATAAATGCAATACAAGTATATGCCTTAACAAACAGTGCTTAATCCTGAAACTGGTTCCAAAATATGCAAATGTTAAGACGAGTAACTACTTTCCCGGTTCTAAATTTACCCAGCAGCAATAAAGTGATGTGTTTGACGGCACAATTTTGTTCGTATTTCGAGAAAATTTATCCTGTCTGTTTAGTTGTCATTTCGATCGAAAAATTTAGATGATATTCTTAGCGTGCGGCCCATGTACTGTACTTCTGCGAGTGCTCTCAGTACGATGCCTTCAAGTGCACGGTTCTTGCCAAACTATATTGTAGTACTGTTGCTTGGGTATGGGTAGGTAGAACGCAAATTCTGTGCAACACCAGACTTACATTTTCGGCACGTGGGTTTTCTGGAAGTCGGTGTGGGACAAAGAAAGAGAGGGAAGGTGTCTAGTTGTTAGGGAGAAACACAGAGAGAAATAATCAGTCTATCTCATAAACTATCATTAAATGTTGATGCAGAATACCCTGAAAGGTCCTGTATCTTGCTGGGTCTCTCAGTTTATTATGATATTATTTGAATAACGCAAATTTTATTTGTAGACGAACAAAGAGTCCACATTGTTTATTCTGTGTATTTTTTCTTACTTTTTTCAGTTTTGATTCAGTGTGGTCTATCGAAAGAAATGTTTTATTTTAGATCAAAAAAATCTTTAAATACACGTATTCAGTTACGCAACAGAGATTTTCGAAATTTGCAATACTTGCATTATACGAGTGCAATTCTCTGACGTCGTCATAATTTATTTAACCGAGGTTTGAATGACGGAACTGGCATTGGTCTCAGAGAGTGCGAAGTAGCTACAAACGTATCTTCCTGCCTTGGGTACGTAAAATGGGAATGGAATTACAATTCCACATGTTACGTCAGAACAGCTCATGCCGAAATGGCGGTGTACAACCACGTATTCCTGAACTTGGCATTGCATGGAAGTGTGGTCATCTGCAGCCCCCGGCCTATCTGCCCACGGTCATCTTTTACTACTACTACTACCACTAGGCCTTAGTTAATTACTCCGTGGAGCAGAGTCCTTTTTGAGAAGCTAACCGATTTGCAGCTAGTCAAGAAATTCCCCGCATTTTATGTAACCCGAAGGTTCATTACCCCATTCAAAAGTGCCCGCCACCTGTTCCTATCCTGAGCCAACTAGATCCAGTCCATACCCCTACATCCCACTTCCTGAAGATCCATCTTAATATTATCCTCCCATCTGCACCTGGATCTCCCCAGTGGTCTCTTTCCCTCAGGTTTCCCCACCAAAACCCTGTACACGACTCTCCCCTCCCCCATACGCGCCACATGCCCCGACCATCTCAATCTTCTTGATTTTGTCACTCGCAAAATATTGGGTGAGCAGTAAAGATCATTAAGTTCCTCATTATGCAGTTTAATTAACTCCCCTGTTACGTCATCCCTCTTAGGTCCAAATATTCTTCTCAGCACCCTATTCTCAAACACCCTCAGCCTACGTTCCTCCCTCAATGTCAGCGACCAATTTTCACACCCATATAAAACAACTGGCAAAATTATAGTTCCGTATATATTAATCTTTAAATTTTTGGATAGCAAACTGGAAGACAAAAGAATCTGCACCGAATTATAGCAGACATTCCCTGACTTCAATCTGCTTTTAATTTCTTCCTGAATAGAATTTTAATTTGTTAAAGTTGTTCCCAAATATTTGAACTCTTCCACCCTTTCAAAGGAAATATTATAAATTTTTATACTGTGACTTTGTCCTGCATTCTGATCTCGAGACATGACCATGTACTTAGTTTTATCACAATTTACTTCTAGTCCAGTCTTCTTATTAGCCACTATCAAAGGTTCCGCATTCTCCTTTACAGTATGTACACTTCCTTCCAATATATTAACATCATCGGCATAAATCAGAAGCTGGTGTGTACCTTTTAATTTCAAGCCATCCTCGTTTACGTGCACGTTCCTAATGGCGTACCCTAAAGCAAAGTTGAAAAGAAATGACGATAGAGCATCTCCTTGTTTCAAACCATTCCTAATAGGAAACATGTCAGACAAATTCTTGCCTACCCGGACTCTACTATACGTTTCAGTCAGACACATTTTTATTAATCTTACCAGTTTCTTGGGGATCCCAAACTCAATGAGAATATTATAGAAGACCTCCCTCCTAACTAATCATAAGCTTTCTTGAAGTCTGTAAATAACTGATGCACTGCTTCATTGCATTCTCATTTTTTCTCAAGTATTTGACGAATGCAGAATATATGACCAGTAGTTGATCTGTTGCGTTGAAATCCACATTGATGATCCCCAGTAATTTCCTCTGCATATGGAGTTAACCTTGTCAGCAGGTTGTTGGATAAAGTTTTGTACGTAGTTGGCAAAAGTTATATGCCCCTATAATTACTACAATCTGTTTTATCACCCTTCTTATACATAGATACTGTGATCGACTTCTTCCACTTCTCAGACAACTCCTCCTTATTCCAAATAGAAGTAATAAGTTTATGAATCTCAGAGCGAATTGTCTTACCCTCTGCTTTAATCAATTCTGCTGGTATTTGATCAGTACCTGGTGATTTGTGACTTTTTAGCTTGTAAATAGCCAACTCAAACTCAGGTGCACTTGGCTCAGGTATTAGTGGTTTTGCTGTATGTATTTCTGTCTGCCTAACATCATTAACCCCATGTACATTCAATAGCTGGGAGAAATAGTTCCTCCACCTAGCAAAAATACTGTGGAGGTCTGCAACCAAATCACCTTTGTCATCCTTTACGATATTAGTTTAGGCTGGTAACCCTTCTTAAAGGCATTGATGTCCCTATACAAGTCCCTAATATTTTTTATCTTACTGTTAGTTTCAAGTTTCTCAATTTTAGCTTTCAGATACGCCTTCTTTTTTCCTGAAGTGTCTGCTAGCATCACGTCTTACATTGTTCAGATTATCTACCTTGCTTTGGTTTGGGTCATGTATCCACTGCATTTTAGCCTGCTTCCTTTGATCTAAAAAACCTAAACATTCTTCATCAAACCGTGGTTTATGCTGCTTCAGCTACAAGGCCTACTACTTAAAATACTAAAAGTGTTGCCAATACCGACAAATAAAACTTACACTATTACTAGTACTACATCTAAAAGAGGTAGTAGTAGTAGTAGTACTATCAGTAGTAAGTGCTCTTTTAGTGTCAGTAATGACAGTAACGATGACAATCTTAGTGGTGTAGTGGCGATTTTGGTGATGATGATAATGATGAAGAAATAATTGAATTCAGCAACTGTTTAGTAACGTGCAGACCCAGGAGTACAAGAGGTACAAATGCAACACTAAAAACAATAAAAATACAAGAAAACAAAAACAACACATTTAACAAGTAACATAAAGCACTGTAAATTGTTTACTGTAAAAAGGCCCACAACCTGGAAAAAAATAAACTGTGGATTATAGAACGTCACAAATTAGTACAGGAGCTGTTAAAAGGGGCGATGGGTTTCCTAGAGATGTCGACATCTTTCCACACAAGGTTAGTAGCCGAAAGACGTCGAGTAGACGAAGAGGTTTTACAGGTAAAGGACAATATGGAATTGCTGGAATCACGAGAAAGAACGAAAGATAATACACAAACGAGAAGGGCAACACTTTAAGCATGAATAAAGAGTAATGTAAAATAGTGCTGTCTTTGCTATCATGCAGAATATGTAACTTTAAAATTTCTAAGGGAATTCTCATAAATAACGTGGTCATGGGAAAAGAAATGACCCGGCATATGGCTAACAACTTTCGCTGGATGCTTTCCAAATCTTTGTCATCTGTAGACGTTACGGAATTCCATACTATTGAGGTATACTCCTTTATGCCAAACTGCTGTTCAATGTAATACTAATAAGCTATCAAACTTTGAAAATGGGAGAAAAGAACGCCTACATATGAGTAAAAATTTTCTGATCAGTGTGTTCTCCAACAACAGTAATTGAGAGTAGGGCGGGTCTGGACAATTTGACGAAGAGAAATCTGCCCCTGCTTTGAATAGAACACAGTCGTGTATTGTCCTGAGGTTCTCTGGCTTATATGAGGGCCATTATAACTGCTTCAGGTTTCAGTAACTTTCGGGCCAAGAGAGGCCATTTTATACGAGTACTGTCCGGAAAGTATCCAGCCATTTTGAATATCTCGAGAACCGGTTGCTTTGTCTTGATGTAACTTGACAGCCAGTCAGAAGAGAACTTCCTGTCCATCGGTGAATAGTCACTCTCTTGTGGAGCTAGTCAGTCGGCAGTGAGAAGCCGTTGACTGAGCTTGTGTATTGTGTGACCGTTACATGCACAATGATCGAGCGAGCAGATCAGCTTCATCACGACAATGCGCCTGCCCAATCTACAGCTCTCGTGCAGGTTTTTTTTTGGCAAAGAATCGCATCACCCAGGTCTGTCAGGCCCCCTACAGCCCAGATTTGGCTCTCTGCAACTTGTGCCTTTTCATAAAGCTAAAGTCGCCGTAGAAAGGGAGGAGATTTGTGAATACGACTGTCACACAGTACACAAGCTCAGTCAACGGCGTCTCACTGCCGACTGATTAGTCCCACGGGAGAGTGACTGTTTACGGATGCACAGTAAGGTCTCCCCTGACTGGCTGCCAAGTTACATCAAGGCTACTCGACCGGTTCTCGAGACATTCAAAATGACTAAATGACTGGACATTTTCCGGACAGCCTTCGTAGGCTCTCTTGGTAATAATGCAGAAAGATATTGCGTCCAGACGACTAAGAGAAAGTAATTATTCATATAAGGCTGGTCTTCTTAAATTAATTTATTGTAACACAGTGACTTGGCTATCTACAAATCTCACTCACAAAGTTTCAGCTCCCCGTTTATGAAACTGCACCATTGGTATGCTAGTCACCCTCACAAAAAAAAGTTCAGCTTCATTAAAGAGCACCAAATCGCGGTAATTTAAATGGGCACTGTTAGTGTTTGCTTTGAGGTGCGAAGTGAACCCTTTGTATATGTGTTAACTTACTGTTTCGATGAAAACGATAAGCTACTTCAAAAGAAACTTTGTTAGTTCCCAGGGTGTAAAATAGTGTCTTTTAATCCAAACGTTGCTTAGCTTAATAGTGGAACGTTTACCAACGGTGCTGAAAAATCCTGACCAATCCATGTACGGTGAGTTCAGCTGGTAAAAACGAAAATTACACGAAATCTGCCTATTAATTCAGTAATAATTTGTACTTGACTTCAGGTCAATCAGTAGGCGTACCCTGGAAAGATAAGTAAACTGTTACTACTAATACCCTAATATATCTGACATCAGAAGTTTATTTTCAATTTGTTTCTCGCAAAATATAACGAAACCCTAAAAGTAGATTCCAGCACAACCTGAAGGCACAGAAAATATGAGAAAATAGCCAGCTGATGTGATGGCAGAACAGCCATGGCTCTGTTATTATTATTATTAATGTTATTTATTGTTTCTATGCTATTCTTTTATTTTTCATTTGTGTTATTTGTTTTGTATGTGTGCAAGTTATTTTTATTAATGTTGATTTTTTAATTGGCTATCGGTTTGTTGAATTAGCACAATAGTAAACAAAAGTAGAATTGAACAGAATTCAATTACAGCTACTATTACGAATCCTACTATAAACGTGATACAGTACAAAAATTATTAAATCCCCGCGTTTTGAGATTTATTTTTGTTGTTTCAGTGTAATTTCATTTTAGTGTGATAAGGGTAAAAACGGTCCTCCGCGTAATCCTACAGTAATACCTTTCGTTTTCTTCCATCGTTGAAGAAACACGTCTAACATGGAAACTGAGCGCACGGATTTAATGACATTCTGGGAGTCAATAAATCGTAATTTATATTTTTGTTGAATTTTTATTAGAAATATTTTTTAAGAACGTAAATCGTTATATTTACTGAAGTTTGAGATATTTGGTCAAAATAATTCCGATAGGATATGTAAATAAATAACACGAGTGACGTAGTTTAAAGAACTTGGGAGACATATGCTATACAGCGCGGTGATATGCGTCAGCAGTGCGTCGTATTTTCAGGTTAGGCCTTTTTGTAACAACAAAGAATGAGCATTAGTACCACTGATGTAAGTCAAATTGTAAACGGCACTTTTGGAAAAACACTGTAAGTGTATCCTACCTCCAAGTTTAGGTAAAAGTTTGTTATTCGTTGTCGAATATTTCGTTATTTTCAATAAATTATCTACATATCTGCGCTGATGCAAGTAGGAAATGTAATGCTTTAACCCTTTAAAGACGAAGCGCAGACTGCTTTATTTAAAGACCCAGTCCGTACCGCGCTGTAAATACTTTTCATCTCGGTTATAAAAACCAATCAGTTTATGCTGTAAGTGGCACAAGTCGCTGTTTGTTCTCAGATAAATACAAAACACATAAATACAGTGTGGGCAGAGCGTACAGT